>JAEEGG010013927.1_pt1 | contig 17118 bp, 19 predicted proteins | sample 9134161 | NCBI WGS metagenome assembly JAEEGG01 (sample SAMN16246543, study PRJNA631951) | gut metagenome | biome: gut microbiome; feature: rumen; material: CR-attached | host: Bos | place: Iran: Karaj | collected 2018-10 | reverse complement strand
TCACAGATCTTCTTTTTTAATTCCTCATGTCCGATCCTGTCATCTGCCGGAATCAGCACATCAAAGACCAGATTGGAATGGGTCGTTCCCCTGACGATACGGAAATCGTGGATATTGTAGCTTCCGTTGATCTCCCTGACCTGAGCTCTGACTTTTTCTCTTAAGAGATTTGCCGTCTCGTCTTTGGTGTCGATCGGATCCATATGGATGCTGGTGAGGATGTGATACTTCTCCAGCAGTTCGTTTTCGATATTGTCGATCATGTCATGCGTCTCCATGACCGGGATCGAGGCATCCACCTCGGCATGTAAGGACATGAACTTGTGGCCGGGTCCGTAGTCGTGCAGGATCAGGTCATGAATGCCTAAGACTCCGTCGTGTTTCATGATATCGGCTTCGATCTCATGGATCAGTTCCCTGTCCGGCGCTTTGCCCAGTATCGTATCCAGGACATCCCTGAAGATCTCAATACCGGCTTTCAATACAAACAACGAAACGACAAGACCGACGAACGCGTCGGCATTGATGCCGCTGAAATAAAAGAAGATCAGCGAGATCAGTGTCGCCAGGGTCATCAGCGAATCGTTGATCGAATCCTGACTGGCTGCCTTCAGTGTCGGTGAGCCGATCGCTTTTGATGCCTTTCCGTTCATGTATGCCATGAACAGTTTGATGAGGATCGATATCAACAAAGCCGCCAATGAGGCATAGGTGAAGTTGAGGCTGTTGGGAGAGATGATCTTCAGTATCGATTCCTTGATCGCTTCAAAAGCCACAAGCAGGATCAGGAACGAGACCACCATGCCGGCAACATACTCCATCCTGCCGTGTCCGTAAGGATGATCGGAATCCGGATGTTTGTTGGAAAGACGGAAACCGAAAAGTGTCGCCAGATTGGAACCCACATCGGAAAGATTGTTCAGGGCATCGGCTCTGATGGAGATCGAATTGGTGATGAAGGAAATGATCAGCTTCAATACCACCATCAGGATATTACAGAAGATCGAGATCATGGAAAAAACAGTCCCGTATTTTTCTCTGACGATAGGGTCTTCCGTATTCCTGTAATCCTTGATGAAAGCCTTGCAGATCAGTTCAAACATTAATCCTATTATAGATCATAGAAGGTATAATGGAAACATGGATGATTTCAAAAAAAGACTGACGGATTTCTACAACAAATTCAATGAAAACAAACGGCTCGACAGACGTCACGGACAGGTCGAGTTTCTGACGTCCATGAAATACATCCGTGAATATCTTGAAGAAAAAGACCGCATCGTCGATATCGGTGCCGGACCGGGAAGATATTCCCTGGCGCTCAAGGAAGAAGGCTATGATGTCACAGCGGTGGAATATGTCAGACCCAATATCGGGATGTTAAGGGCGAAGGATAAGGAAATCAGGATCGTCGAAGCCAGTGCTGTCAATCTGTCCATGTTTGAAGATGACGAATTTGATGTTGCGATCCTGTTTGGACCGATGTATCATCTCTATCTCAAAGAAGACAGGCTCAAAACACTTCTGGAAGCAAAACGTATCACAAAGAAATATGTCTTTGTTACCTATATCATGAATGAATATGCGGTCATCGAATATGCTTTCAAAGATGATCATTATCACGAGATCAGAAACAAACTCGATGAAGACTTCCGCATCAATGATCCCGATGCTCTGTTCTTCCAGAGCCGTATCGAAGAGATCGATGAACTCAATCAACTCTCCGGCATGAGACTTGTGAAGCGCTTTGCCTCAGACGGTCCTACCGACTACATGCGAAGCACGATCAATCAGATGGATGAAGAGACCTTTGCGGCCTATCTGGACTTCCATATGAAGACCTGTGAAAGAAAAGAACTGCTGGGAGCCAGCAGTCACGTCGTAGATATCTTAACAAAAAACAGAGGTTAATCCTCTGTTTCTTCTTTCTTTTCCGGTGTATATTTGATGACCAGATGTCTCTTGTTTCCTTCACCGACGGAGACGGTTGAGACATTCTTGAAATCCTGCAGATACTGATGGATGACTTTTCTCTCGTCATTGGGCATCGGATCCAGTTCGCAGTCAACATGGCTCTTGGAGACGTTGATCGCTTCTCTTCTGGCGATGGCCTTGACCTTCTTGTATCTGTCTTCCTTATAATGATTGACATCGACGATCAGGTTGATCCTCTTCTTGAAGGTGGCGTTGACTGCAGCCTTGAGGACAGTCGAGATCGCTCTTAAGGTCTGACCGTTCTTGCCGATGATGATCGCATTGTTTTCCGCATCCAGAATGACACGGTAGAGGATGTCATCTTCCTTTTCCTTGTCCTTCTCGACGATGATCTCGATCGCAACACCCTGATTCAGTTCGGTGAAGTAAGCACCGAGATAATCAAAGATGAATTCCTTGACATCCTTGGAAGTGAAAGCTTCGATCGTAACAGACTTGTGAAGACCGAATATGCCGCCCTTTTCTTCTTCCAGGATGTTGTAAGTAATATCCTGTACCTGACAGTTCTGCTCGGCAGCGATACTGTTGAGTACTTCTTCCAATGTTCTGCCTGTATACTGTTTCATTACGCGGCCTCCCTGTGTGTCATTTTATCGATAACGAGTGTCTTTGCGAAGTTGACGATGGATGAGATACAGTAGTAGAGCGAAACGGCTGTCGGGATGGAGAACATCGCAAACGCGACCATCGCCAGCATACCGTAAGTCATCATCATGTTCTGATTATCCGGTTTCTTGTAAGTCTTGTGGTGCTTCTCGGCATCTTCCCTGCCGTGCTTTTCAGCCAGCCACATCGGTGTCTTGATCGAAATAAACTGGCTGATGACCATCAGGACGAAGATCACCAGACAGATCCATGCTTTGGCCGGAATCGCCTGAGACGGAGACAGTGAGAGCGATACGCCCGCAAATGTCGCGTTGCTGACGGCTTCCGATCTTCTGACGGCGTTGTACATACCGATCAGAAGCGGGAACTGGATGAATGTAGCCGCGATCGAACCGAGCGGATTGACGCCGTACTTGTTGTAAAGCTACTGCATCTCCATAGCCATACGCTGCTGGGACATCTCATCGGTCCTGCCTTCATATTTGGCCTGGATCTTCTGCAGTTCCGGCTGCAGTTCCTGCATCTTCTGCATGGCCACGCTGGACTTGAAAGTGAAGACCAGAACGATGGCGTTGATGACGATCGTAACGATCGCGATCGCTAAGAAGATTCCTGTCCTCGGAGTCAGCCAGTTGATGGCCTGTGAGAGAGGATAAGTGATGAATGCTGACAGGAATCCGTCATTCATCGCCTCCTTGAAAGTGGTATCCAGTGTAATCGGTTCCGTTGATACAGAACAGCCGGTCAGTACAAACGCCAGAGCTGCAACTGCCAAAACCGGTCTTAAGCGTTTTTTACTCATAGAACACTCCTTATTATTCATACTGTTATATTATAGCCTTTTTGATCGCTGTTTCCAAATCTTTTTTATTCTCGGAAAACGGCCTTTCCAGATAAGGTTTCCGTACGATGATGATCAGATCTTTGCCGCAGGTTTCAAAGTCTGTAACGGCCTTCACCATTTCCCTGACCTGCCTTTTGATCCTGTTTCTTTCTACCGCATCACCCAGCTTTTTGGAGACCGAGATCCCCACTCTCGCGTGTTCTTCCTTCCTGTCAGAAAAGTAAACGACAAAACCCGCACTGGCGACTGAGTGCTTCTCGGAAATGATCTTTGAGAATTCTTCGTTTTTCCTGACGCGGTACTGTTTCTGCATAATAAATTAAAAGCCACCTGAGTGACTTTAATCGGATAATACCTTTCTTCCCTTTGCACGACGTCTGGCTAATACCTTACGTCCGCCGACTGTCTTCATTCTGGCTCTGAAACCATGGACATTCTGGCGTTTTCTTTTGCTTGGTTGATACGTTCTTTTTGCTGCCATATAAGCCACCTTTCCTCAAATACTATTCAATTTTATGCCAAACACGGATTAAATGTCAATCGCAAGTTTTTCTGAAAAACACTTTCATCCGCCAAAAGAAAAGATCCTCAGCGGATCAATCTTCTGTTTATCCTTCTCGCGATCGCGTAGCAGGAAGTTCCAAGTTCAAACGTCAGACCGTTTCGTGTCTCCACGACCTTCCTGACACCGATATCCTGGACCTTCTCGACCGATATCTTTTCCGGATCCCTGATATAGACATTCAGCTTGAACAGACCCGATCCGGCCGTGATGATATTGTCCTTGCCGCCGGCGATCTCCATGATGTCCCTGATGAGGCTTTCGCCGTTGCCGGTCCTGACAAAGTCAAAGGCCAGGAAACGGTAATAGAACATCGTGTACAGCAGCATGATCACAAAAGCAGCCGCACCGACGATCAGGATCGTGCGGATGGACGGAAGCAATGATGCGTTACGGATATTGATGATGAAATCGGCAAAGCTTCCCGGCATGGCGATCACGGTATTGCTGATCTTGCTGGAGAAACCCAAGAACGCTTCAAAATTGACCAGTACGCCTGAGCAGATACCGACCAGCAGCAGATACGCCAGAAGCAGCGCCGGTGATGTCATCAGCATCAGCAGCTCCGTCGGCAAAGGATTGCCGGCCGCGATGGACAGCAGGATCGCAAAAATGAATTCGGCACTCAGAAGACTTCTGTCATTGCGGTCGCTCATCGAGAACAGAGTTCCCAGATAGAACGCCGGCATGATGAAGAGGTTGATGATGTAATACGGCGTGATGAATCTTCCGGCACCGATATAGGAAGCATTGGAATCCTTGAGATAAGACCAGATGTTCACATCGCCAAGGATGCTCTGGCCGGTAACGGTGTTGGAGAACGATCCGCCCAAAGAAGTATACCAGAACGGATAACGGATGATATTGCCTAATCCCAGTATCGAAAGGATGCGGTCCAGGATCGAATAAAGACCGATCCGCATCGGATCCAGCAGGTCGGCAGAGATGAATGCGATCGCCCTTTGCAGATAGACATAGGCAAACGGGAAGGCATAAGCCACGATCAGACCCAGGATGAAGCAGAAGACAAAGTTATAGATGATGCCTGAAGTATCTCTGGCAAAGATATTGGTCAGAGAATAGCTGCCTCTGTGTCTGGAGAATATGAAAGCCACTCTGGTCGCATAGGCAACCAGGAAAGAACCGATCAGACCTGTCTCCAGAGGAAGCCTGGTGCCTGAGGGCTGATTGAAGATCGAATTGATGCCGAAACCCGTCGAATAAGCCTGGGCATTGAGATTCTGCGTTGAAAACAGCATCGTCGTGACGATGAACGTAAAATAACCTACCAGCGACATGACGACCGGCGAAGCGTTGTTCGCCTTCTTGCATACGATATTCATCATGAAGATCAGCGGCAGGTTCATGATCGTCAGCTCACCGATCCTCAGACACAGTTCACCCAGGAACAATATGATGGAGGAACGGAACGTATAGAAAACATTGACGCTTTCGTTCTGAATCAGAAAACCGATCGCCACCAGGATAAATCCGAAATAAGCGACCCTGATCGGCGTTTTGCAGCTTTCATAAAGGTTCATCACACGTTTCATATAATCATTCTACAACAAAATTGAAATATAATGGAAACGAGAGGTAAAGAGATATGAAAACAATGATCATCGTCAACAACGGACTGGAAGAATGCGAAGCACTTGTCACCTATGACCTGCTCTACCGTGCCGGCATCGAAACCGATCTGGTCGGATTCACGCCCGAGATCGTCTCCTCACACAAAGTCACCTTCAAAGCCAACAGGCTTCTTGATGAGATCAACGGGGATGACTATGACTGTCTGATCCTGCCCGGAGGCATGCCCGGAACGACGAATCTGGAAAACGACCAGCGGGTACAGGATCTGATCGATGATTTCGTTGCCAAAGACAAATACATCGCCGCCATCTGTGCCGCCCCTTCCATCCTGATCCACAAGGGACTGCTCAATGACAGGAAGTTCATCTGCTACCCCGGCTTTGAGGGAGATCTGACTCCGGTCAAAGAAAAAGCCGTCAGAGACGGACGTTTCATTACCGGCAAAGGACTGGGAGCGGCCTTTGAATTCTCATATCTCATCATTTCAGCGCTGCTGAATGAAGAAAAAGCAGAAGAAGTCCTAAGCAAGGTTCAGTACTGATCTTTAAAAGCCTTCCTGGCCTGGGAGTGCTGATACCTGCGGGGAATGTGATACAGTTTCCCGTCAACGAGGATCTTATCGCCGGTCTGATGAAAATAGAAGCCGGCTTTTCTTTTTCTGCACTGTTCCCGGATATCCTTCACCCATTCAAAATCCAGGATCCGGGAATCCTTTCCCGTCTCTCCGCCGCAGGCGACCAGATCGATCTGATCGATGTATCTGCTCATGTCTATCCTTTCCAGCATCGGTTCGATCATAATCTGTCTGCTGACAAGATCCAGACCCAGATAGATCGGACACCTCTCATCAAAACGCTTCTGGTTCTCCATCGTACAGGCGATGACCAGATTGGGATAGTCCCTGAGGTTCTCGATACAGGAAGCGATCCTTTCAGGCCTTTTTGTGATACAGAAAAAACTGCAGTCACTTCTCTCTTTAATCATGGAAAGCACATCTTTTCTCCATTCATCGGCTTCTTCAATAAAGAAGTCAGATGAAAAACACAGCATGAATTCCGTGCCCGAAGGATACTTGTATCCACCGTTTCTGTCTCTTCTCACCGGCAGATCGAAACTGCGTGTCTTATAGACCTGACCCGCATCTTTCCCGATCGATTCATCTCTGCGATAGACATAGCAGTGCATGCATCCTTCCGATTTTTTATGACAGCCGTGCCAGCAGTTGTATGTGACTTCCATATCTATATTCTATAATGGTAATGAAGGTGAACAATATGAATAATCAGACATTTACAGAAACATATTACATTTCAAGAGACAAAGGCAATTCCGTCAAGTGGCAGAGAGGCAGAAAGGAAAAGTGCCTGCCGATGTGGATCGCCGACATGGATTTCAAAGATGATGAAAGAGTCATCGAGGCACTGAAATCATTCATTGAAAAAGGCGACTACGGCTATGCCAACCTGCCCGAAGACTACTACAAAGTCTTCATCGGCTGGCATCAGAGAAGAAACAATGTCACATACAAACAGGAGTGGATCCGCTTCACAAAAGGCGCCGTCGATGCCATGTATCAGATCATCTATTCCTTCACGGAAGAAAAAGACGGCATCCTGATCTGCACACCGCTCTATCCTCCTTTCAAGGCCACGATCGAAGAATGCGGAAGAAAAGTCTATGAGTCAAAAATGATCAACAATGACGGCTACTTCACATTCGACTATAAAGACATCGAAAGAAAGCTCAGAAGCGGGAAAGTGAAAATGATGATGCTGTGCTCGCCGCACAATCCTGTCGGCAGGGTCTTCAAGAAAGGTGAACTGGAAGAACTCTTCGATCTGTGTCAGAAATACCATGTGCTGATCTGTTCCGATGAAGTTCATTCTGACATCATCATGCCCGATCAGGAATTCATCCCTGCCCTGGCTTTGAAAAAATACAGAAACGACATCATCTCGATCGTTGCTGCCTCCAAATCCTTCTCACTGGCCGTTTTCTCTCACAGCCATGTGATCATTCCCAATCAGAGACTCAGGAAGAAATTCATCGAGTATCAGAGAAAGCATCACTCCGGATCGGTCAATGCTTTCAACGCCTTGCCGACTTACTACAATTACCTCTATGGGGAAGAGTGGCTCGACTGTGTCAACAATGTGATATTTGAAAACTATCACTACTTTGCCGATCAGCTGAGCAGTGATATGGAGATGACGAGTCTGGAAGGATCTTATCTTCTTTTCCTGAATCTGGGAAAATACGCAAAAAAGAAAAATGCAGCCGAAGTCCTGAAGAAAGAATGCGGCCTGCTGGTCAATGACGGCGCAACTTTTGCCAAGGAATATGACAGCTGGGTCAGGATCAATCTGGCAACTTCCATGAAAAACATCCGCAAAGCTGTCAGAAGCATTAAGAAATTGATCAAATAACAAAAGAAGCAGTTCATTCAGAACTGCTTCTTTTTTTCTAATATTTTGATCTCACGATATCCATGAACTCTCTGACGAGTTTCGGATCCACACGGTCATCTGTCTTGAAGCCCCTGCCGACGATGACGCCGTCGGCATACTCCAGATAATCAAGCACATTGGAAGGCTTGACACCGGAACCGACGATGATCGGGAAATCACCGATCTCTTCCCTCATGGAACGCACATCCCCGACCGTGATCCGCTTGCACTGATCGTTTTCTGTCACGATGATCGCATTGGAATCATGACCGATGGCATTGTGTGCCAGTTCGTTGATCGGGACATCGGGATTGCCGTAAGTCTCCTGGGTATGAACATCGGTAAACAGCAGGACATCTGCCGGATAATCCTTCATTAGTTTGGACAAGGGCGTGGAACAGGCCGGGATGTAGCCGAAGGATCCGCCTCTGTTGTCCACAAAAGCTTCCAGCCGGATGAAATCCGCATTGACTGCCCAGGCCATGATCCATTCCTGTTTCCAGGCATTCATCTCGATATTGACACCGAAAGGAATCTTGCAGAAATCCCTGATCTTGGAGGCGACTGCCGTCATCAGCGTATAAGATTCCAGCGGGATCTCATCGGCGTACTGCGGCCAGTCATAGAAGTTTTCCAGCATGATCGCATCGACACCGCAGTCGATCAGCTTCCTTGCATCTTCCAGCGCATACTCTACGATCTGATCCTTGTTGTCCTTGTATGCCGCATTTGCCGGCAAGGGGAACAGATGGACCATACCGATGACTTTTTTCTTTCCGTCAAAAAACTGTTTCATAAATCTCCTTTATTTTATGATCATGCCGCCGTCAACGACGATATTCGCACCGTTGATGAAGCTGGCTTCTTCCGAACACAGATAATAGACCGCATCGGCGATCTCACCGGGTTCGGCAGCTCTTCTGATCGAACCGAACGTGATCCATTTTTCCGGATCCTCGATACCCAGCTTCCGGTAATTCTCCATCGTCTTCTCCATCATGCAGGTATTGACCCAGCCCGGAGAGATAGAATTGCAGCGGATCCCCTGATCGCCGTATTCATTGGCGACGGTCTCGCTTAATCCGATGACGGCCCACTTGCTGGAACCGTAACCCACCTCAAAGGAATAACCTCTCATTCCGGAAACCGAACCGAAATTGACGATCGCGCCTTTCTTCTGCTCTGTCATGACCGGCAGGACATGTTTGATCATCAGGAAGGTACCGAAGACATTGACCTCATATACCTTTCTGAAATTCTCAAACGAATAATCAGTGATCCGGTTATACTCGCCGCAGATCCCTGCAGCATTCACCAGGACATCGATACGGCCGAAAGAGTCGTGTATCTGTCTGATCCCTTTTACGACCTCTTCTTCCGAAGTGATATCGATCGGGATCGGCGTACACGCTTCGTTTTCGAAGTGATTTTTCCTGATCGCGTCATCAAGGCAGTCATCGCAGATATCGCTCATGATCACCTGGTATCCCTTTTCCAGGAATTTGGCCGTGATCCTGCTGCCGATACCTCCGCCGGCGCCGGTGATGACACATACTTTTTTATCCATATGCTTTATAGAATATGCTGTTTACAGTTTTGACATCAGTGATCTGACTCTGTTTTCATCGATCGCGTTCATGACGTTTCCGTCTACCTTGAAGGAACTGCCGATGATCGCGCCGTCAGCGACTGCCAGATAATCATTGACGGTCTTTTCGTTGACACCGCTGCCGACGATGACCGGAACATTTCCGGCGATCGCTTTCATCTCTTTCACATCATCCACACTCGGTGACTTGCCGGTCATGATACCGGTACAGATCAGCGCATCCGCACCGCCTTCGATGATGGATTCGACAGTGAAGTCAAGCGGCTGCTCAGCGATCGCAAAGGTATGTTTGACATTGACATCGGCCAGGAAGGCGATATCCTTGGGATATCTTGCCTTGAGTCTCATGATGGCCGGACCGGATGCGATGCAGACACCGTTGGGACCCATCCTGTTCTCCGCAAACACTTCCGAACGGATGAAGTCGTAGTTGCAGGAATAGGCGATCGCCCATTCCGCTTCATAGTTATTGAACTGGACATTGATGCCCATCGGCAGATCACATTCCTGTCTGAGTCTTGCGGCGATGGCTGCCATTGCAGTCGTCGTGATCAGTTCCTGATCCGTCGCGTAAGGGATATCGCCGAAGTTCTCGACGATGACCGCATTGGCACCGCCTCTTTCCAGAGCCTTCAGATCCGCAAGTGCCTCTTCATAGACTTTCTCAAGGTCACCGCAGTAACCCGGAGCTCCCGGCAAAGGTCTCAGATGGACCATGCCGATGATCGGCTTTGTGTCTTTAAAAATCTTCTCAAATAATGACATATTTTCCCCCTCCTAGTAACAGACTTCAATGATATTGTCTTCAAACGTGATCGCTCTGAATTCCTGACCTCCCACGGTATCGGGTTCATAAAGGATCTCGTATCCGTCAGCCTTGACTTTCGCAAGGATCTCTTCAAACTTCTCTTTGCTGTCGACCTTGATGCAGATATGGATGAATCCGGCATCATTCCTGTCTTTTTTGACATCGATGACTTCCGGCTTGGACATCAGTTCGATCTTGGGATTCTCATCAAATTTCATGATGTAAGATCTGTAGCCGTTGTCTTCATCATACTGCGCATGGACGGTTGCTCCGAAATAATCCTCAAAAAACGCTCTCGCCTTCTCCAGGTCCTTCACCATCAGACCGACATTGCTGATCCTCATATATATCTCCTCCTCATATCATTTCCGTTTCCGTTTATACTTCTTCTTCTCTTAAGATCCTTCTTAAGAATCTCCTGGTCGCTTCCTGCTTCGGATTGCTCAGGATCTCATCAGCCGGACCTTCTTCAACAACGACGCCGTTTTCCATGAAGATGACCCGATTGGCAACGTTTCTGGCAAATTCCATCTCGTGAGTAACGATGACCATCGTCGTACCCTCTCTGGCAAGTTTGACCATGACATCCAGCACCTCACCGGTCAGTTCCGGATCCAGTGCCGAAGTCGGCTCATCAAACAGGATGACTTCCGGATTGGCTGCCAGTGCTCTGGCGATGGCGACACGCTGCTGCTGTCCGCCGGAAAGCTGATCGGGATAATAATTCGCCCTGTCCAGCATTCCTACTTTCTCCAGCATTGCCAGCGAGATCTCCTTCGCCTTGCCGGCATTCATCTTTCTGGCAACGACCAGACCTTCCATAACGTTCTGCAAGGCTGTCTTGTTGCGGAAGAGATTGAAACTCTGGAAGACGAAACCCATCTTCATCCTCAATTCCTTGATCTCCTTGCGGCTGATCATTCTGATATCCTTGCTCAGTTCATCGAAGGTATAGATCCCCTCATCCGCCTGTTCCAGGAAAGCCATGCATCTTAACAGTGTCGTCTTGCCTGAACCGGAAGAACCGATGATGGCGATGACCTCGCCTTCATCCACGTTGAAATCGATCCCCTTGAGGACCTCATTGCTTCCGAATGATTTATGCAGATTCTTTACACCTAACATCTGATCCACCTTCCCTATTCTACAGCTTCAGGCTGTTTCCATTCCAGAGCTTTTTCAAAACTGGACTGGACCTTGGTCAGCACCGTACAGATCATCAGATAGATGAAACCGGCTTCCATGTACATCCAGAACGGTTCGTAATAAACGGCAGCGACCCTCTTGGCCACCGACATCATCTCTATGACCGTGATCGAGGAAGCCAGTGAGGTATCCTTGGTCATGCCGATCAATGATGAGAATAAAGGCGGGAACGCCACGCGGGCAGCCTGCGGCAATACGATACGGGTCATGACCTGGAAATAGTTGAGTCCGATCATATAACCGGCTTCGCTTTGTCCGATCGGGACCGACTGTATCGCCGAACGGATGATCTCGGAATTATATGCCGCCAGATTCAGCGCAAAAGCAATGACAGCTGCCGGAAAGCCTTTGAAGTAGATTCCGAAAGAAGGCAGACCGTAGAAAATGATGAACAGCTGCAGCATCAGAGGTGTTCCGCGGAAGATCCATACATAGAATCGGGCAAACTGTTTCAGTCCCTTGATGTCGGCGACCTGGACCAGTGCCAGGATCAGAGCCAGGATCAGACCGAAAAAGAATGACAAAATCGTCAGCGGGATCGTGATCTTCACACACTGCACCAGCAGCTTCGGAAACGATTCCACCAGGATCCTTACGATCCTCAGAAAACGATCACTGAAATTAACCATATTGTTCTCCTAAAAAATCAGCGATAAATCAATATCGCTGATTTAAATATACGTTTTTCTTTATCCTTAGTTCAGAGGATTGTTTGTCAGATCGTCGTAGAACCACTTCTCTGACAGTTCGGCGAGCTTGCCACTCTCTCTGAGCTCTTTCAAAGCAGCATTGTATTCTGCAAGCAGTCTCTCTTCACCCTTTCTGCAGGGGATGGAAACTTCGTTGACATCGGTGTCGATGACGAAAGCGACTTCCAGTTCTGCTTCCGGATGGTTCTTCAGATATTCGCCCATGACGATATTGTTGAACATGCAGAAATCAGCAGTGCCGTTGATGACAGCCTGTGCACACTGGTCGGTGTTGTCGATCGGAACGATCTCAGCGCCCAAAGCCTCGAGCTTGCTTGCCCAGGAGTTGGTTGCGTTGGTAGCGACCTTCTTGCCCTTGATGTCATCCAGTGAATGCAGACCTACTTCGTTGCCGGTCTTGACAACGACCTGTCTGCCGGTGAACAGATAAGGATCGGAGAAATCATATTTCTCTCTTCTCTCATCGGTAGCCGTAACATCGGCGATAACAGTATCCCAGCGTCCGGCATCGATACCGACAAGCAAGGCATCCCATTCAGCCATGACAAATTCAACTTCAACACCGATGTGCTCGGCAACAGCTGTTGCGACATCGATGTCATAGCCGGCATAATTGCCTGCATCATCGACAAAGTTGAACGGAGGATAAGTACCTTCGATACCGACAACCAGTTTGCCGGCTTCTCTGATGGTGTCCAGCTGATCTTTCGGTGCTTCAGGTTCTTCTTCCTTCTTCGCGCAGCCGCTGATCATGGCAACAAGCATCAGCAATACAAGCAGAATCGTAATTTTTTTCTTCATTTCAAGCTTCCTTTCTTTATGAATTGATCCATTCATTTACTTAATTATATTTTATAACGAATAGTAATCAAATCAATCATAAAATACACGCTTCGTTGAGGAAAGCAAAATGCTTCTTTTCATTAAAAAAGCTTTATCATCAGATTAACGATAAAGCTTTGAAAGACACTAATTCTTTTTGTTTTTCCTGTTCTTCCTTTTCTTCGGTTTGTCCGGATCCTTGACCAGCAGCGGTCTTTCCTTGTTTCTGGTCACGAAGAAGGACAGCGCCAGCGGCAGACCGAACATGCCCACGAAGCTGAACAGATCCAGACCGACCATCATGGCGATCAGTGTTGCCAGCGGATGCAGACCCAGATTGGTACCCACGAGTCTTGGCTCGACGATGTTTCTGATCACAGTAATGATCAGATAGATCACCAGGATCTCAATGCCCAGCAGGATCCTTCCGGTGATGAGGGCGGAAATGCCCCAGGGGATCAGCACCGTACCGACGCCCAGTACCGGCAGGATATCGAGGAATGAGATGATGAAGGACCACATGCCGGCATTGCTGATACCGATCAGCGCCAGACCGATGAACAGTTCGATAAAGGTCATGATCATGATCAGGGCATAGGAGCCCATGATCTTGAACAGTGTGTTCTCGCAGAAGTCCTTGATCTCATTGAACACGGTCAGTGCCTTCTCCGGCAGAGCGGAAGTGAACCACCTGCCGATATTCTCGTAGTCCAGGATCATATAGAACGAAGAGACGATCATGACGATGATATCGACCAGCGTATCCGGAGCGTTCTTGATGAAAGAAGTCGTGATGGAAACGATGCCTGTCGTCACCTGTGACAGCAGTCCCTTCAAGCCTTCAAAGATGTCGTCCGTGAAAGCGGAAAGCGGATCCCTGATGCTGTAAGGAAGCGAATCGCTCAGATCCAGCAGAGAAGATTCCAGGGTGCCGATATACGGTTCCACCGTGTTGGTATAGAAAGCCGGCAGGTTCTTGATGAAGTCGGTCAGCTTGGTGATACCGCTGGAGATCAGCAGCACCAGAAGCAATATGACGATCAGGTACAGGACGCTTAAAGTCAGGGAACGATAAAGCTTGCTGTCTTCCCTGAAGAAACGGCGGCTGATCCTGATCGAAAAATACGCAAAAAAGAAGCCGATGATAAACGGAAGCAATACCGGCAAAAGGTAATTGATAGAGATGAATACGATCGCACAGATGATGGCGACGTATGCGGAATTGATAATAAACTCTTTTCTCTTATCCATACTTCTATTTTAACAGATTCAAGAAAAAAGCAGCACTTACATGCTACTCTGTTTCACTCCATGGCGGAATCTGTTTTCCTCTTCTGAGAAGGACAGCCTTCTGGTAATCGGTGCAGTTGAGGAAATGGAGGACCTCCAGACACTCATCTTCACTTAAACCGACCAGTGCCTTCACCTCAAAACGCTTCTCAATGATATCCGCACAGATCACGATCGCATCGACGGTATCACTCTTCCGGCTGCGGAAAACCTCCATCGGCGAATCCGTATCGGAACTTAATGTTTCCACATAACCGAAATCACACGGATAGGTCAGTGAAGGATATACTTTATGTGTACTCCCCTTTTTGCAGATGAGCTTGAAATCACCGGAAGAATACAGTGTATCGACTTTCTGCCAGAAATAAGCGTTGTTTTCAAATTCTTTCATTTACAGCACCTCAGAACTACAAGTTAAATTACATTATAAAACATATCATTCTGATTGTAAACTTTTTCTAACAATGAAAATTTTTACATATTATATCTGTAATGAAGTCCGATTTTTTTCATAAACTCATCGATTTCATACGTATGATACGCATTCATCGATTTCAAAAGGATCATCAGACAGGCGAACGCATCGGATTTGCCGTTGTGATGCTGCAGTGAGATATCAAGATAATCGCTGAGAGTATTCAGCTTGTGATTGTATAATTCCGGATAGACCCTTCTCGAGATCGCGACCGTATCGATGTAAGGATTCTTGAAATGATCCAGACCGTAGACATCACAGACCTCGTTGAGCACCGTCAGATCAAACATGGCATTATGTGCCACGATCAAAGCATCTTTCAGAATCTGCGAAAGTTCCTCATAGTAATAGACAAATTCATATTCATCCTCCACATCTTCTTTCGTGATGCCGTGGATGTGGGTGTTGGTGAAGTAATTGTAGCGGCGGAAGGGCTTGATGTACCATTCAAAACTGTCCAGGATCTCACCGTCCTCATAGACCGCAATGCCCAAAGCACATGCGGAAGCCATGGACGCATTTGCCGTTTCAAAATCGATGGCGACGATCCTCATTGGACATTCTTCCTGTGTTTCTCTTTGATAAAGCGGTTCATGTTGCTTTCAAAGATCGACTTGGAGAAAGCCTCGATCTTCACCTCACGTCCGTCGCTGAGTTCGATGCAAAGGAAGTCATGTCTGGCACCCCGGGAATAATACCAGGATGTGATGTCTTCATAGTAGATCAGCACACAGTTGTTCTTGTCCGCCTTGTTGTAGGCGACCAGATACTCGTTGTAGAACTCCATCAGCAGGACTCTGGGCATGTAGATCAGGGCACAGATCGAGAAACTGATCAGGATGATGCCGTAGATCCTCGGGAATGAAGCCAGAAAGGAAATGGCTCCGATCATGATCATGATACCGAAAAGAAAATTCGGCTTGGCGTCGATCTGGGCGATCACCGGATTGTCTTCCGGCAGATTGTAAGTCTTCAGCTCTTTGGATTTCATAACATCAGTATAACATGGGTGTGATATGATAATTTATATGAAAAAAAGCGAATTCAGATATGAACTGATCCACAAGGATGCCCACTGCAACGCACGTCTGGGAAAACTCAACGTCTTTGGAAAAACAGTCGATACACCGGTCTTCATGCCGGTGGGAACACAGGCGACCGTCAAATTCCTGTCTTCAGACGATATCAAGAATATCAAAGCATCCATCATACTGGGAAACACCTATCATCTCTGGCTCAGACCGGGACCTGAGACCCTGGAAAAAGCCGGAGGTATCCATAAATTCATGAACTACGACGGACCGATCCTGACCGATTCCGGCGGTTTTCAGGTCTTCTCTTTGGCTGATTCACGCAAGATCAAAGAAGAAGGCGTCTCCTTCAAGTCCCATCTGGACGGATCAAAGCTGTTCATGTCACCGGAAGACTCCATCCACATCCAGGAATCCATCGGATCGGATATCGCCATCTCCTTTGATGAATGTATCCCCTATCCCAGTTCCTACGAGTACGTCAAAGATTCTGTCGACAGGACTTTACGCTGGGCAAAAAGAGGAAAGGATGCCCACACCAGGAAGAATCAGGCTCTCTTCGGTGTCGTCCAGGGATCGGTATTCCCCGACCTGAGACAGTATTGTGCCGAAAAGCTCGTGGAAATGGATTTTGACGGCTACTCCATCGGCGGCACCTCCGTTGGTGAAGACAAGGAGACCCACTACAGGATGCTGGATGATACGCTTCCCTTCTTACCGGAAGACAAGCCCCGCTACGAGATGGGCATCGGTGCAGTCAACGACATCCTGGAAGCGGTCGAAAGAGGCGTCGACATGTTTGACTGTGTCCTGCCCACCAGGATCGCCAGACACGGCACGCTCATGACAAGTGAAGGACGCATCAACATCAAGAAAAACATCTACAAAGATGATTTCACGCCCTTGGATCCGGAATGCGACTGCGAATGCTGCCGGAAATATACAAAAGCCTATCTGAACCACCTCTTCCGCAACGATGAGGGACTGGGAAACAGACTGATGTCCATCCACAACCTCCGTTTCCTGATCAGATTGATGGAAGGCATCAGGGAAGCGATCGCCGAAGACCGCTTTATCGAATACAAGAACGAGATCCTGCACAGATACGGTTTTGATGAAA
>JAEEGG010013921.1_pt1 | contig 17119 bp, 8 predicted proteins | sample 9134161 | NCBI WGS metagenome assembly JAEEGG01 (sample SAMN16246543, study PRJNA631951) | gut metagenome | biome: gut microbiome; feature: rumen; material: CR-attached | host: Bos | place: Iran: Karaj | collected 2018-10 | reverse complement strand
GTGTAATTTTCAACGACTTTTTTCAAATATTTCACGTAAAATGACATGAGTTTTATAAATACCGCCGATCCGATCGATGAGAAACGAAATGGCATTATCACCTTATTTCTGAATACGAAAACATGTGCCGGGGTTTATATATTGGTTCTTCTTTAACACGGAAATATTTCACTCCCGTTTCACAACAGCCCCGTGTATACATAACGATTAATCTGCTCTAACTCATTTCAATTTTAGAGAAAGAGTGCTATTATGAGAAAAATATCACAAGACGCGCTGCGTTTCGTCTGCCGCGAAAGCCAGCGGCGCGTTCAAGGGGGAAGGAAAATGGGCTTTCCGACGTTTCGCGGCGGCGTGCATCCGCCGCAGAACAAGGATCTGACGCGCGACAAGGCGATCGAAGACTACAAGCCGAAGGGCGAGCTGGTCTTCCCGATGTCGCAGCACATCGGCGCGCCCAACGCGCCGGCCGTCAAAAAGGGCGACCGCGTTCTGGTCGGCACGGTGCTGGGCTCGACCGAGGCGTTCGTGTCGGCGCCGATCCTCAGCAGCGTCTCCGGCACGGTGAAGGACATCGGCCCGCGCCGCGTCACGGCCGGCAATTTCGACACCTGCGTGGTGGTAGAAAACGACGGGCTCTACGAGCGCGACCCGAAATGGGCGCCGATCCCTGATTACGAAAACTGCGATCCCAAAGAATACGTCAGGCGCCTTCGCGAGGCCGGCATCGTCGGCTTCGGCGGCGCGACGTTCCCCGCGGCCGTCAAGTTCGCGCCCCGCGATCCGTCCAAGATCAAATGGCTGATCGCCAACGGCGCGGAGTGCGAGCCGTACCTGAACTGCGACTTCCGCCTGATGCTCGAGGCCACGGAGGAGATCGTGCAGGGCATGAGCCTGCTCCTGCGGCTGTTCCCCAACGCCGAGGGCGTCATCGCTGTGGAGAACAACAAGCCTGAGGCGATCGCCGCGCTCAGCGAGTGCGTGAGCCGCCTCGGCGTCGTGCGCGTGCGCGTGCAGCCGATGACGGTGAAATACCCGCAGGGCGCTGAAAAGATGCTGATCGAGGCGCTGACCGGTCAGGAGTACGTGGTCACGGCGCTGCCGGCCGACGTGGGCTGCATCATCGCCAACGTCAGAACGGTGCAGCAGGCGTACCGCGCGATCGTCTTCGGCGAGCCGGCCGTGGAGCGCATCATCACGGTGACGGGCGACGCGATCGCGGAGCCGAAGAACGTGCGCGTGCCGCTGGGCACGTCGATCGCCGAGCTGGTCGAGTTCTGCGGCGGTTTTGCGACGCCGCCGGCCAAGGTGCTCTCCGGCGGACCGATGATGGGTGTGGCCATGCGCACGCTCGACGTGCCGGCCGTGAAGGGCAGCAGCGGTCTGCTCTGCCTGACGGCGAAATCGACGATGCTGGCCCGTCCCAGCGCGTGCCTGCGCTGCGGGCGCTGCGTCGACGCCTGCCCGGTCGGTCTGGTGCCGAGCGACCTTGACAGCTACGTGCTGCTCAAGCGCTACGACGACTTTGAAAAACAGGGCGGCATGAACTGCATCGAGTGCGGCAGCTGCACCTATGTCTGCCCCGCCTGCCGTCCGCTGACGCAGAGCTGCCGCGACGGCAAGACGTATGTGATGGCGCAGCGCAGAAAGGCGGCGGTGAAGAAATGAACCTCGGCAAACTCGTCGTATCAAGTTCTCCGCACGTCCACGCGGAACTGACGACCTCGAAGATCATGGCGTGGGTGCTGATCGCGCTCGCTCCCGCGGGCGTGATGGGCGTGTGGTACTACGGCCTGCGCGCGTTCGTCGTCATGGTCGTCTGCGTCGCCGCGTGCGTGCTCTCGGAGTACGCCTGGCAGAAACTGACGCATCGTCCGCTCACGATCGGCGACCTCTCGGCCGCCGTGACGGGGCTGATGCTGGCCTACAACCTGCCCGTCACCATCCCGCTGTGGATGGCGGCCGTCGGCGGCGTTTTCGCGATCATCGTCGTCAAGCAGTTCTACGGCGGCCTCGGCTGCAACATCGTCAATCCCGCGCTGGCGGGACGCGCGATGATGCTGGCCAGCTGGCCCGTGGCGATGACGACGTGGACGCTCGACGGCGTCACCACGGCCACGCCGCTGGCGCTGATCAAGGCGGGCACGCTCGATCAGCTGCCGCCGCTGTCGCACATGCTGGTCGGCTTCATGGGCGGATCCCTTGGGGAGACGTGCAAGCTGGCGCTGCTGATCGGCTTTGCGATCCTGCTCTGGAAGAAGATCATCACCTGGCACGTGCCGGTGATCTACATCCTGACCGTCTCGGTGCTGTGCACGCTGTTCGGGCGCGGCGCGCCGGTGGCCGACATGCTGGCCGGCGGACTGTTCCTCGGCGCGATCTTCATGGCTACCGACTACGCCACGTCGCCGATCACGATCAAGGGCAAGGTGATCTACGCGTTCGGCTGCGGCGCATTGACGGCCGTGATCCGCACATGGGGCGGTTATCCCGAGGGCTTTACCTACGCGATCCTCGTGATGAACCTGACCGTTCCGCTCATTGACCGCGCGACGAAGCCGCGCATCTTCGGCGAGGTGAAGAAACATGGCAAGTAAGATCACACGCCTCGGGGCTATCCTCTTCGGCATCACCGCCGGCACGGGGCTGATCCTCGGCGCGGTGCAGGCCGTCACCGAAGGGCCGATCGCCGATCAGCGCGCGGCCCAGAAGAACGCCGCGCTCTCGGCCACGCTGCCCGGCGCGAAGGAGTTCGTCCCCGTCGAACTGTCGGGCGAGCACGGTCTCGTGACCGAAGTGGTCGCCGGCAAGGACGGCGACAAAACGGCCGGCTGGTGCTTCACCGTCGGCACGAAGGGCTTCGGCGGGCCGATGACGGTGCTCGTCGGCATCGACGGCACAGGGACGACTACGGGCATCTCGATCCTTGAGTTGAACGAAACGCCCGGCCTCGGCGCCAGGTCGACCGAGCCCGCGTTCCAGGCTCAGTACCGCGGCAAGGGGCCCAAGGGGCCTTTGACCGTGACGAAGACGCCGCCCGAGAACGAGCGTCAGATCCAGGCCATCTCCGGCGCCACGATCTCCTCGCGCGCCGTCACCCGTGCCGTCAACACCGCCCGCGCCTATTGGGCGATGAAGCTGTCGCCCAAGCCCAGGGAGAGCGCCGGTCTGCTCGACGCGCTCACGGGCGCGAGCCAATAGAAGGGGGCGAAGGACATGACAAATCCGCTCAAGATCATCCTCAACGGCATCTTTAAGGAAAACCCGACGTTCGCGCTCGTGCTCGGCATGTGCCCGACGATCGCCGTCACCACCAGCGCCTCCAACGGCCTGATGATGGGTCTGGCGGCCGCGGCCGTGCTGATCGGCAGCAACGTCGCCATTTCGGCGCTGCGGCGCATCATTCCCGACGAGATCCGCATCCCGTCGTTCATCGTCGTCATCGCCGGCTTCGTCACCGTGCTCCAGCTCGTCATCGCGGCGTGGTTCCCCGCGCTCGACGCCCGGCTCGGCATCTTCATCCCGCTGATCGTCGTCAACTGCATCATCCTCGCGCGCGCGGAAGCCTACGCTTCCAAGAACGGCATCCTCGCCTCCGCGGCCGACGGCCTCGGCATGGGACTCGGCTTCACGCTCGCGCTGATCGTCATCGGCGGCGTGCGCGAGATCATCGGCTCGGGCACGTTCTTCGGCGTGGAGCTGTTCTTCGGCCTCTACGAGCCCGCCCTGCTGGCGATCCTCGCGCCCGGCGGCTTCATCACGCTCGGCATCCTCATGGGCGTGTTCCGCCAGTTCCAGCTGCGCAAGGAAGCGAAGACCGCTCCGGCAGCCGCCTGCGCCTACGACGGCTGGAAGGATCTCAGCGCCTGCGCAGGCTGCGCCATGGCCGCCGCCTGCCGCAAGGCCGAAAAGGCCGCGGCCGAAGCGAAAAAGGAGGGTGACGAACAATGAGACTGTTTGCCCTGCTCATCAGCTCCATCTTCGTCAACAACATCGTCTTCATGCGCTTCCTCGGCTGCTGCCCGTTCCTCGGCGTCTCCTCAAAGGTCGAGACCGCCAAGGGCATGGGCCTGGCCGTCGTCTTCGTGATCACGATGTCGTCGGTGATGACCTGGCTGGCGTTTGAATGGCTGCTCGTGCCGCTGCACCTGGAATACCTCTACACGCTCGCGTTCATCCTCATCATCGCCGCGCTCGTGCAGTTCGTCGAGATCGTCATGAAGAAGATGATGCCCGCGCTGTACAAGTCGCTCGGCATCTTCCTGCCGCTCATCACCACCAACTGCGCCGTGCTCGGCGTGGCCGTCATCAACATGAACGAGCGCTACGACCTGCTCACCGCGGTCGTCAACGCCTTCGGCACGGCCGTCGGCTATCTGCTCGCCATCGTGCTCATGGCCGGCATCCGCGAAAAGCTCGAGCTGTGCGACGACATGCCCCGCTGCCTGCGCGGCCTGCCCATCGCCCTCGTCACCGCCGGACTGATGTCCATCGCGTTCATGGGCTTCAGCGGCCTGATCAAGTAGGGAGGCGAAAATCATGATCGCCAGAATCATCTTCGCCACTCTCGTCATGGGCGGCCTCGGCGTCGTCTTCGGCTGCCTCCTCGCCTACGCCGCGGGAAAGTTCGCGATCAAAGTCGATCCCCGCATCACGGCCATCCGCGCCGTGCTGCCCGGCGCCAACTGCGGCGGCTGCGGCTTCCCAGGCTGCGACGGCTATGCCGCCGCCTGCGTGGCGGGCGAATGCCCGCTGAACAAGTGCGCCGCCGGCGGCGCTCCCATCGCCGAGAAGATCGCCGCCATCATGGGCGTCTCCTCCGACGCCGCCGAGCCCATGGCCGCCTTCGTGCGCTGCCAGGGAACGTGCGTGCGCACGCAGAAGGACTGCGTCTATCTGGGCGTCTCCGACTGCCAGAGCGCGTCCGTCGTGCCCGGCCGCGGACCGGAAGCATGCAGCTTCGGCTGCATGGGCTTCGGCACGTGCGTCAAAGCCTGCGCCTTCGACGCCATCCATATCGAAGACGGCGTGGCCCGCGTCGACCGCGATAAGTGCGTGGGCTGCGGCAAGTGCGCCGACGCCTGTCCGCGCGGCATCATCGCGCTGCTGCCGAAGAAGCAGAAAGTCACCGTCGCCTGCTCCAACCCCATGCCGGGCCAGATCGTGCGCAAGATCTGCACCGTCGGCTGCATCGGCTGCCAGATGTGCGTGAAAGCCTGCCCCAAACAGGCCATCAGCATGAAGGGCGCCGTCGCCGTGATCGATCCGGCCAAGTGCGTGAACTGCGGCCTCTGCGCGCAGAAATGCCCCGCCAAGGCCATCGTCAACGAACGCACGGCCGCGAAAGCCGTATAAGCGCAAAACTCATCATGCCGGGCCGCCGTGCGAAATCTCCGCGCGGCGGCCCGGTGTCCTGTGGATCGAACCTGAAACCGGAGTGGATCGGATGAAAAAGTTGTTTTCGGAAATCCCCTATATCGAAAGCGAACGGATCGTTCTCAGAAAGATCGGGCAATCGGACGCCGGGGGACTGTCGGAACTGGTGAACACCCCAAACGTGTACAGGTATCTTCCCACGTTTCTGTTTGAAAAAAAATACGAGGATATCCGCGAGGTCATCAGCCGTCTGTATGACGAATGTTTCAAAGACTCCATCATCCTTGGCGTCTTCATGGGCACTGCGTTCTGCGGGCTGGCGGAGATCTACGGATACCGGGAGGACGCCCATAAGGCCAGCATCGGCGTCCGTCTTCTGGAACGCTGCTGGGGCAAAGGGCTCGCCGCGGAAGTGATCGAGGCTCTCGTCCGCTATCTGACCGAGGAAACGGATATCAGGGTCATCACGGCCAGCACCATGGTCGAAAACAACGCCGTGACCCATGTGATGGAAAAGACCTGTTTTACCCTTGTTGAGTCCGGCGTCGGCGAAGACTGGGGCTTTGACCACCCCGCGACCGTCAACAAATGGGTCATGCTGTCGTAAAATATGCCTGGTCAAAAGCCGACGTGCGGAAAAATCCGCACGCCGACTTCGTTTTTACCCGTTTCGTTCCACGCGGAACAGTTCGAACGAAGAGACGCCTCGGAAACGTTGCCATGAGGATGGGCGCTTGCGGGCACAGACGACTTATTTCTGTCCACGTTCCCGTATTTCGCGAGACAGCCCCTCATACCCCTTAGAAAGCCGTGTAAGCGCTTGATCATTTTAGTGACACTGAAAAAATAGGAATTATTATTCGTCTATCATCAAACCAGTCAGAATTTGGTATAATTACTTTGATTTTACACAAGCGCATCCTTTGCTCTGTTCTGCGCAGTCCGGCAGGCTGTTTTGCCTGCCTGTAAATGAGGTGGCACAATGGCACAGAAAAAGAGAGAACGAATCAAAGACCGTCGGCTGAACGCAGCCGACAAAATCATCGCCGCGACGCTGGCGGCCAGCACCGTGCTGTCGCCGCTTTCAGCGGCGGCTGGGCAGCTTACAGCAACGAAGATCGAAGAATATCCTGAATGGACGGACAAGAAACAAAACGGTGATAAATTCACTATTACGCCTAAGAAAACAAATGACGATAAGGGCTTCAACCGCTTCCAAAATTTCCAACTCAAAGAAGGCCATATCGCCAACATGGTTCTGCCCGGCCAGGTTAAAAAACTCTACAACTTTGTCGATACCGAGATCAATGTACAGGGCACCGTCAACGCACTCCGCACGCTCGAGAACGAAGCCAAAAGGATCGGCGGCCATCTGCTGTTCATCTCGCCCAAGGGCATGATCATCGGCAAAGAAGGCGCCATCAACGCCGGCAAGTTCTCCGCCATCATCGCCGACCAGGCTACGTACGACAAGATCGCCGGAAACGACAGCCCCTGGGCGCCGACGGAGTTCAAGCGTCTGGAGGCCGGCTACGTCGCGCTCAATCCCCAAGGCAGCATCGTCGTCCAAGGCCGCGTCACCGCGCCCGACGGCATCACGCTGAAAGCGGCGCAGATCAGCACGGAAAAGCGCAACGACGGCAGGCCGAACCTCGATACGCGCTCCCTTAAGTTTGCCGACCTCGTCAACGTCGATCTGGACGGCAACGGAATGAAGTTCACGGAAGCGGAACTGACTCTCACCCGCAGCACCGGTGAGAACGGCGACGTGCGTCTGGAGTCGATCGCCACAAGCGGCAAGACCGCCGCGATCGACCTCAGCGGCGATATCTCCGCGGCCGGCTCCGCCGTCATGCGCGCGCGGGCCTCCGGTGCGCCCGTGTACGATCCGGCGATCGATCAGGCTTCCGACGCCGAGACCGATCCAAAGAAAAAGAATACGCCGTTCACCGGGCAGCCAGGCTACAACACCTCGTCCACGGCCAAGATCACGGCCAGGAGCGGCAGCGTCATCTCCGCCGACAAAAACGTCTCCGCTTCGGCGGAAGTGTACAACTTCCGCGAGGACACGACGCTCGGCGAAGGTTTTGTCAACGTTGCCAGGGAGCTGGGCAACGACTTCTCGTTCCTCAAGTTTGACGCCTCCTTCACTCATCTTGACGCGACGGCTGCCGTTACGGTCGAATCCGGCGCAAAGCTGGAGGCGCTGGGCAGCATGAAGCTCCAGGCCGAGAGCGTTGTCGGCGCAAAAGTGGGGACGTCGCTCGGCTTCCGCGAGCTCATCAAGTACGCCAATTCGGACACGATACCTGCCGCAGCTGCTGTCGTCAGCATCGAAAGCGGCAGCGCGACCGTCGTTGTCGACGGCGAGCTTTCGTCGGGCGGCAATATGGATATCAGCGCCGCTTCAAAGCTCAAGGCCGATCTTACGGCTGCCGCCTCGGTCAGTAATTTCGACGCCGCCGCGCCGTTTACGGCTGCCGTCCTCTGGGCAGACCTCGCCAATAACGCAGCTGTGACCATCGGCACAGGTGCGAAAATCGAAGCGAAAGGCTCGCTTTCGGTCGCTTCCGATGCTCAAAACAGTATCAAAACAGCCGCTGTCGGCTCGGTCCCCGCAAACGCGCCGGGCAGTACGGCACTGAACGCCACCTTCGTGCAGACATCAGCTCAAACACAGATCAGCGCGAATTTGAGCGCTGGCGGCGATCTCTCCGTGACCGCGAACGACACGACCTCCGAATGGAACTCTTCTTCGGAAAACCGGTCGGGCACGGCTCTGTACCTCAAGGAACGGGCCTGGAGCAATCTCACAAAACCGGCGCTGACGGCCCTCTACAACAGAGTGGCAGACGGTATCGGCCTGCCGGATGACATGCGCTACGGCAACGGAGCAGGAGAAAACAACTACGGCAGCGAGTGGGGATTCAGCGTACTTTACACGGGCGAAAACTTCTTCCGCGGCTCAAAGCCGACGATGAAAGCGTCCGTGTCGATTGCCGACGGCGTGAAACTGGTCAGTTCGAAGGACGTCGCCGTGCGGTCCAGTTCGCTCCTTGACGACTGGCAGTTCAAAGCGACATCGGCCGTGGGCGGCTCAGATAGGACTTCAGCCGACATCATCAACGCATACAGTTTCGCACTGCTCTGGGGAAATCCTTCGATCGAATCGTCGGCGTTGATCGGCAAAAATGCCTCGGTGCTTGCCGGAGGTTCCATCGACGTGGAAAGCGGTGCGATCGTCGAGTATACCCGTGTCGCAAAGGCAATCGCAAAACTCAAAGAGGATCTGAAGGCGCTCCGCGACGGATTCACGTTCTCTCAGACGCGAAAGACCGCGCTGGATGCGCTCCAGCAGCGTCTTAACAATCTTCAGGGCACGGCTGCTGCTTATGCTCTGGATGAGAACAGTGCGTTTCATAAAGAGGCGAAGGGGATCGGCGACATCATCCTTTCCATAGTTTCCGATATCAAGGACGGGATCATGGGAGGCGTCGCCGCGGCCATGGACCTTATGGCTCTGAGCGATTATTCCACGTATGCCAACGTCTATGCGTCGTCGAGCGCGATCACTGCCAACGAACACGATGAAAATGTCAGCGGCGGCGGCAGCTTCGCGCTGACAAACTGGAGATCGAACAGCAGGATCGACATCGCTTCCGGCGCGCATCTCCACGCCGGGGCTCAGACGGTCGTGCTTGGCACGTCCCAGAACGATGCAGCTGTGATCGGCGGCTGGCACGTGTCCCCGCTGTTCGGGGTCTTCAAAGACACGAAAGGCAGCGCCGCCGGCGGTACGATCCTCATCAATGTCTTCAACTCCAACAATGATGTCGACGTGCATAAGGAAGCGAAACTTGAAAGCGCCGGAAAGATCGCCCTCGGCACCAAAAACGGCTCGGCGCTGTTTACCGGCAGTCTGTCCGCCGCAAACGGCAAATCCTGGGGCTTTCAGGGACTGCTGAATATCACTGGCGGTGCGCTCTCCGGACGCGTTCGTATCGATGACGAAGTTTTGATCTCATCACCGCTCGTCAGTATCATTTCCAACGCCGAGAATTACGCCACGAACATGACGCTGACTTACTCCGGCGCACAGGGGAAATCTGTCGGCGCCGGTATCGCTATAGACTTGCTCACCTACGAAACCGTCGCCAAGATCGCCGATCATGACAAAGCGTTCAGCGACGATCAGACGCCTGCGAGCGGCGCTTTCATCGCCGCAAATTCGCTCGATATCGGCGCGTTCAGTCATTCCCGCGTCAACACGATCGCCGTTGCCGGTGCAAAAGCTTCAGCTGTACAGCCTGAGGATCCTCCCGCAGAGGAAGAAGGGAATAGCGGACTCTTGGCCAAACTGCGGAAACTCGCCTCGTTCCCCGATGATTTTAGCAAAAAGGCCGGTCAGAGCATCGCCAACAAAATCAGCGGCGCCGGCGGGCTGAACGATTCGATCAATCAGGGCATGAGACCATCGAACAACGGTGCGGTTCGCAACGCCGGCAACAGCATCCTCAACGGCCGTGATTTCGACCTTGAGATATTCGGCGCAGAAGCGTTGGCTCCGGACTTCAATTTCAACTTTGCCGGAGCCGGCTCGGCCGCGTGGAACTTCGTCGATTACATTTCTGACGCGGGGATCGAGGGCACGGCCCAAAGCAAGATCAGCGTAAAACCGTTTACTGACAACTCCAATCGCGCTATTGCCATCGACGCGCTGGCCGACAAGTGGCAGAGCGCCTACAGCGGCGGCGCATCCATCGCCGGCGGCGGCGCAGACGAGGTCACGACCGTCGGCATCGGCGGTGCCGTCTCCGTCAACAGCGGCAAGAGCGTCGTCAGCGCAGGAATGAAAAATGCCATGCTGAGGGCTCTTGACAACTCGCGCAAAGATGTGCTCTCGATATCCTCCGGCAGCTCAGGACGGGCTGTCGCTGCTGCGATCGGTCTGACCGTCACGCGCGGCAGCGGGGAATCCGGCTACGGGATCGCCGTCAACCTCTCCGCGAACACGCTCGATAACACGGTGGCGAGCCGGCTCACCGGCGTTGATGGCATTACATCGGGCGTTTCCCGACCTTCATCTTTGGATCTTGACGTCCTTTCCTACGCAAAAGACACCCAGGTCACAGGCGCCGTTGACGTTGCCATCGGCAAGGCAAGGGGCAATGTCGGCGCCAGTTTCCAGGTTGCCCGCATCAAAAACGACATCAGCTCAGTCATTGACGATACACGCTTGCTGCATCTCCGTGAAGCCGATGTGGACAGTTATCTCGGCGTCACCCAGGTCGTCGCCGGAATTACCACGGCTGTCGGCCTCGGCGGTGATCCGTCTTCATGGTCCGGCAGCGGCGCTCTTGTCATCGACACGCTTGCTAACAGCGCTGCCGCGCGTATCACGAGTTCCGACCTGAAGGCTTCCGGTACTCTGCGCGCTGAGGCCGGCGACGGGGCCGATATCGATTCCCGGATGAAGCAGCACAAGGCCGGCACCTCATTTGATCTCCAGATCAAGTCTGATGACGAGGCGTACAACAAACTGATAGGCGCTGAAAGTTACTACAGCGGCGTTGAGATCGAGTCTGCTTTCGTGAAAAAAACGACCTCGACGCTGACGGGCGGCAAAGCGTCGGCGTCAAGCGCTACGACTGTTGACAGTCAGCTCAGCGGTCGCACGGGCATGATCGTCATCACCGGTGCGGTCGCAGGCGGCGCAGCTGCCAAATCGGCCGGCGGCGCGATTGTCGTTGACAGCGTGAACACCACCTTCGAGACGCGGATCGAAAACAGCTCGATCACGGCACGTTCTTTGAAGGCAAACAGCGATAACGGTGCAGCTCTCGTCTCCGTGGCTGCCGGCGCGGCCGCGGGAACGCAGGGCTGGAGCGGGTATGGCTCCGTGATCTGGAACTCCGTTGTCAACACTGCCAATACGATCGTTAAAAACGCTGATATAACCGTCACCGGCACGGATGCGAGCTCTCTGACCGCCCAGAACAGGGCGCTGTCAGTGGGGGTCGCCGGTGCTGTCTCCGTGGCGCTGAACGGGCTTTCGGCGGGCTTCACGCTGGGTTATTCCCACGTCACGAACAACGCTGTCGTCAGTATCAGCGGCGGCACCAAAAAGACGCTCGCCGGCGCGACGGGGAGTCTCTCGGCCAACGCCCTGAACAAAGCCAATTCGTGGCTGGTCGGTACTGCCACGCAGTTTGCCGCCGGCAGCGGCGCGGGCGGCGGTTCCGGCGTGTTTCACCGACTCACCGGCAGCACTTCATCCGTCATTGACGGATCGACGGTGACAGGCTTTAAAGACCTTGATGTCACTGCTGCGGAGAAGTCGTCGGGAAAGACCATCTCGACTGCAGTGTCCGCCAGCAGTACAAACGCTGCGGTCGGCGGAGCGATCACTATCTCGCAGATCGGTGTCATCAACTCCAAAGATCAGGAATACACCCTGAACGCCTCGGTCAGAAACAGCACCGTGAAGATGGCCGACCAAAACGGCAGGCTGAACATCGCCACGAGCGACGACGCTGCGATCTTCTCGCTCGCGCTTGGAGGCGGCTACGCCTCAGCACTCAACATCAACGGCGCCATTACCGTCAACCAGCTGCACCGCAGGGGAATCGCCGCGATCGAGAACACGAACGTTACCGGCAAAAGGACTGCTGTCAGCGTGAAAGGCGTAAAGGATTCGACGTTGAGCAATATCGGCGTCGAGGTGTCCGCAAGCGGCGCTGTTGGCGGAGGCGGCAGCCTCGTCATCAATCGTATCGGAGATGAGAACCTCGTCCGCGTCACCGGTACAAAATCGAACGTCATCGACGCTGGCAGTTTTTATTCTTTCGCGAAGTCCGATACGACGCTCACGAACGCCTCTGTCGGTTTCTCCGGCGGCACGGAAGGCGCGGGACAGGGCATGGTCCTTGTCAATTCCGTCTCACCGACGACAGGCATCATCATCAGCGGTCTTTCCGTCAAAGCCGTCGACACGCTCGCGGCGATCGCCATGAGCGACGCCCAGGTCCGCAACTACGCCGGACAGGGAGCGGGGGGTGCCGCAGGGGGCGGCGCAGGCTTGATCGAAGTCAATTACCTGAACGACACAGTGTCGTCGCTCGTGCAGAACGCCACCTTGACCGCCAATGGCAGCGGCTCCGTCGCCGTGTCGCACGACATCAATGACAACGACATCGATAACACGAACATCTCCAAATACAGCGATTACGAAACGAATCTCCCGAAAGACAACGTGCCCAGTTCAAACACGATCTATGATAACGCCTTCCAGGGCACGTTTGACACCTCTCCGCTGCGCAACGCCCGCAGGGGGAGCACAGCAAGGGGGCTCGTTATCGACGCGTCGTCCACCCATTCTCTGCTCAACACAGCGGCAGTCGGAGCCGGTGGCACAGGAGGCGGCGTTGCCGGATCGCTCAACGTCGATATCCTTGCCGGCTCGACGAAGGCGCAGACGATCGACAGCAGCCTGAACAGTGCCAGCGACATGAACGTTCACGCCTCTGACTTCAGCAATGTCTCCGGAGTCTTCATCGCCGGCGGCGGCGGTGCAGCCGCCGGTTTTGGCCTGATGACGAATGTTCGTCACGTCAGGCGTGATGTGGCCGCATCGATCAAAAGCACGTCTGCCGACGTAAAGTATGATCTCAACGCAAACGGCACGGCCTCAGCCGGCGCTGTCTCCAAACAGTCGCTGACAGGTTTCATGATCGCCGGCGGCGGCGGTGAGGGCGCGGGCAGCGGCATTGTGGCTGTCGAAGTGCAGAAGGGAACGACAACGGCGGTCATCGACGGCATGAAAGGACACGTCGGCGGCCTGCAGACCGCTTCCGACCATTTCAGCCGCGTTGGCGACATCATGATCGCGGGCGCGGGCGGCCTGGGAGCAGGCGGTCTGATCATCTCCGTCGCGACCGACAACAGCCATACGGCCGCGCAAGTACGCGATTCCGATCTTGATGTGACCGGGGCCGGCAGTGTCGTCATTGACGGCCGGAACCGCAACAAAGGGTACGTCGTCAACATCACTGCCGCAGGCGGCATGGGATCGGGCGCCGTCGGCGTCAACGTGACGCGGGGCGCGGCCGTCGTCGACGCGTCATTGCTCAACACAAGACTCGGCGCTGCCTCGCAGCGTGCCGGCGATGTAAAGATCCGCGCTCACAATACGGCTGACATCCTCACTATCACCGGCGGAGCATCGGGCGGCATGGGGGCCGGCAGCATTCTCGTCAACGTCAATAACCTGTACAGCCACGTCGGCGTCAACGTGAGCAACTCAAAGGTCTACGCCAACACGATCGGCATCAGCGCCGACGAGGACTACAAACTGCGCGCACATACCTGGGGCGCTTCCGGCGGTTTAGGGGCGGGGATCATCTTCGTGCAGTCGCTCAACATCGGCGGCACGAAAGAATACGACGACCCGGGCTACAGTGCCAAACTTGCCGGCTATCTCAGCGACCAGTCGGCGGCGCTTGCCAAGGCACAGCTGTTTGTGAACGGCCAATCCGGCGATGTCGATACGACCGTGCTCACCGCGAAAGAAGCCGCGGCCCTGAAGAATGCCCGCAGCAATGATATCAGTCTGAAACGGATCGAGAGCAGCGACCTGAGCATCCGCATCGGACAGGCATCCGTTCTCGACGCAGCCAGGGATATTACCGTCCGGGCCGTTGAGAGCACCGACATCGGCGGCTGGGAAGGCGGCGCAACCGGAGGTCTCGGTTCCGGAGCGGTCAATGTGGCCACGATGTCGGTCAACAAGAATGTCGGCATCGGCATCGACCAGTCTAAAATGGACGCAGGCCGGGTCCTGCGCATCACGAGTGAACTTGCCGGCACCAATACGCAGAAGCTGATGCAGGGACTCCTCTCACTGGGACACGGTTTTGCGGCTTACAGCGGCTTGTCTGCTGAAGGTGCCTCCAGGGTCAGCGTGGCGGAAAGTCAGCTGAGAGGTCTCTCTCTTCTTGAGATCAGAGCTGACGATTCATCGCAAAATATCGTTTACGGCCGCGGCTACGAAGTTTCCCTGGGGGCCGTCGGCGGCATCGTCTCCCGCGGCAGGACCTCGAACGATATTTCTGTCTCCGTCAACGGCGGCAGTCTGCGTTCCAACTCCACCGTATCGCTTGTGGCGAGACGTTACGGCCGCACGGAAGCCAACGTCTTCCATTTCGGCGTCAACGCCGGCGACGGCGTAGGTGCAGACAGCGCGGCACACGACAGCTCGGCCGCATCCGTCACGATCGGCTCAGCGAAGAAAACCGAGATCAGCGCTTCGAGTATTGCCGTGGCTTCACGTCTTGATCCCGACGTCGTCTCAGATGTGGATCAGGCCAATGCAAACGTTTTCCTCAGCATTGGAGTTTCCCTTTCCGAGGCCAAGTTGACCGGCAGCAGCAGTGTCACGCTTGGTCCTGAAAACATTTACTCTGCACCTGAGGTAGAGATCCTCTCCTACGTCGGGCACGAGCAGCGCGGACTGGGCGTGAGCGCTCTTAACATGACGCTCGGGGGCACGGTCATCGGTATCGATTACCAGTACAGCCGCGCTGACGCTATCAACGACAGTACCGCAGGCATCGTCATGAACGGCGGCACGTTTGGCAGCGATACGCGTCTGAAGCTCCACGCCTGGAATACCGCGGCGATGTCTGCTGATATCGCAACGTACCGGGTTGGCCTGGCCACAATCGGTTCCTCAAACAACGCTGCCAAGGTCGTCAATAACGGCAGGGCCGCTGTGACTGTCACAAACTCTTCATCACAGACACTTGCGGCGCTGGACGCAAAGGCGCAGACGACAGTCTCCTCAAATGCCCGGGCCGACAGTGGCGGAGGCGGCGCGATCTACCTGGACAAAGTCGGCGGCACCAGCACCGGAAGCGCGAAAGCCGCATGGAGCCGGACAGAGATCAACGACACAGCAGAACTGAATATTTCCGGTATGTGGAAGACAACCGGCGAGATGAAGCTGAAGGCTGAACAGAGCGCGAAGACCACCGACTGGGCCGACGGCGTCATCGGCGGTGTCGTGACCGGGACCGGGACACAGCATGACCTGTACCTGACGGGAAAGGCCCGCGTCAGCGTGGCCGGAAATTCCGTGCTGACCTCTGACGGCACGCTGCAGATCGACGCTGTCAACACCTTGGCCGACAACCCCAATAATCAATATACGGCATCCGGCAATACCTACGGCGGAGTGGCCGGCAACGGCACGAACAACTACACTGTCGTTGATCAGCAGTCGAGCGTCATCGTACAAGACAAAGCGAAACTCTTCAGCGTCGGGGCAATGACGCTGACCTCGCACGCCGAAAGCGACATGAAGGAATACGCCCGAGTGGTCTCCGGCGGCGTCGGAGCAGGCTCCGGCGCGCGCAACGATTTCCGTGCATCATGGCACAATGAGATCAGCATCGGAAGCGGAGCGACCCTGACGACGAGCGGCAGCGAAGCCGACCTGACGCTTGCCGCGTGGGACCGTGAGGATCTTGAACTGACCGCGCTGGGCAACGTACAGCTCGGTCTGGTCGGCGGTGCCACGAGCAAACTGTTCATTGCCATCGATCGAGTCAATGCCGTCACCGTTGCCGGAACGCTCAACGCCGGCCGCGATGTCAGCCTCACCGCAGGAGCCGACGCGAGCGGCACGGCGGCCGCGCTGAACATGACCGATATTTCGCACGCCTATGCCCATTCGATCGGAGCTGCCGGCGCATGGCTTGAGCGCGCGATCAGCCAGGACAACTCCGTGACCGTTAAAAGCAGCGGATCAGTGCGCGCAAGGCGTGACGCGAATCTTTCCGCGCTCCCGGGCACCACGACGATCATCGAATCTGTCCAGCGTTACGCATGGACGCAAAACTCAGTTACAGCCGGCAGCGTCGTCAGCACGGCGCTGGGCGACGCTGTGAAGGGCCTGTATGCGAAGAACGCCGTCACTGTGGACGGCCATGTCAACGCCGGTTTCGACAACAGGTTTGAAATGAAGATCGGCGAAGGCTTTGCCATGCTCCAGAAAGGAGCGGATGGCGAGTACAGCCTGATGGACTGGGAGAACGGCACACTCTACCTGAAAAAGAACGGTTCTGCCTATGTTCAGGGCACTGCCGCAGACCATGATGCGGTGATGACCTCCGCCGGCGCTAAAACGCCTGTGGTCAGCATAACTTCCGGAAAAACCGTGTACCGCTATGGCCTGACCGAGAGTTACGACACGTACCTGTACGATCGTCTTGCCGTCCTCGACAAGCTGATCGCGGACTACGACGGTGACCGTTCTTCGGCCGCCTGGCTGGCTTACGACGCCGAGCGGACTCAGATCATCGCCACATTGAGCAGCTACGGTCTGCCGTTGACACGTTCTGATGAGGCTTCGCGTTCGGTCACTCTGATGGTGCCGTGGATCGAGATAGGACCGGTGAGCGTCGCCGGCGGCAACATCAACATCAAAGCCGACACGTTCAGCGGCGCAGCTTCCGGCACGCTCGATGCGGGCGGGGCGCCCCTGATTTCGATCGTCAACGACAGCAGTCTCGCCCTCAAGCTGAACGGTCTGACTGTTCAGTCCGGCGGCGGTGAGGTGTTCGTCAACGCCGCCAGCGTGAAAAACGCGGACGAGCTGAGAAGACGTGTCAAAGCAGCGTCGGGCTTTACCGGCACGATCAACTCAGATCCTGACGGGCGCGGCTCAAAAGTCTCCGTGAGCAAC
>JAEEGG010013911.1_pt1 | contig 17128 bp, 8 predicted proteins | sample 9134161 | NCBI WGS metagenome assembly JAEEGG01 (sample SAMN16246543, study PRJNA631951) | gut metagenome | biome: gut microbiome; feature: rumen; material: CR-attached | host: Bos | place: Iran: Karaj | collected 2018-10 | reverse complement strand
AGCAGTACGGATAGCGCCCGCCGCAGCCGTGGCTGCTGCTCTCGGACGACCAGGTGGATCCGTTGAGCTGGGCCGATTCGCCGATGACGACATTGCCGCCGGCGTGCCAGATGACGCCTACGCCGCTCTGGCCGTGGCTGTGGCAGTAGATGCGGGCGGTGTTGGTGACGACGATGTCGCCCGCAACGTCGAAAGCCGCGCCGCCGGCCTTGTAGTGGCGCCATGTGCGGAGGGCATCGTCGGCCTCGCCGACACTTGAATAGACATGCATCGTCGTAGAGCCGCCAACGCTGAGGGTACCGCCGATGACGACGTCGGTGCGAAGGGCTGCGTCGAGTGTGCCGATTGTCATGGTTGAGGCGCCGTCGAGGATGAGGTCGCCGGAGACATTGAGTTTCGCGGGCGTCGTGTAGACGGAAGGCGCCGTCGTGTTGGCTGCCCCGGTCGAGGCGCTGACGGAGAGCGAACCGCCATGGACGGAGATGCTGCCGACGTCGATTGTCGCGCCGAAGGTGAGGGTGGCGGACGAGGCGATGGTCACCGCATCGTTCGTGCCCGGGATGGCGACGCCGTCCCAGGTGGCCGGGTCGAACCAGTCGCCGCCGGAATAGGTGAGGCTGCGGCTGGCGGCTCCAGGCACGTCGAAAATCGCGATGAGGCGCCTCGGGGCGTCCATCGTGAACGTGATGGATGGCGAGGAGACGTACTCGGGCTCGATGTCGCCCGTCCAACGGACGAAGACCGCGCCGGAATCAGGCGTGGCCGTCAGCGTCACGGACGCGCCGTCCGCCACCCAGTCGGGGTGTGAGGATACGGATCCGTGGCCACCGCTCGTGGCGACGAGGCTGTGTTCAAGGTCGCGCCAAAGCCAGACGAGCGTCGTGTCGCCATTGGCGGGCACTGTGACGGTTGTGCCGGCGCCGGCGCCGTCCGTGACGGAATTCGTCCAGACATAGCCGTCGGCAATGTAGCGCGACCCGTTGTTGGAGCCGGGGATGTAGGCGTAGGAGGAGTTTTCGCAGACAATGTCGCCGGTGTCGACAACGTGGTCGGTGTAGGTCGGTGAAGCCTCGCCGTAGGTCACTGGGATGCCGCGCACATGGAGGGGCGACTTGCCGTTGGCGTTCTGCAGGTAGAGAGCGGTCCCGGCGGCACCGTCGTTCCAGTCGTAGTGTGTTCCGGCGACGGTGTTGACGCCGCCGGCGACATTCACGAGGTCGGGCCAGAGGGTTCCCGTGAAGTCGGTGGCGATGTAGCCTGGGCAGTCGCCCGTGGCGAGGAAGGTCTCGATGTCGGACTCAGAGGTGCAACCCGCCACCACCGCCACGCGGCCGCCGCCGCCCGCCGGGCCGCCTGCAAAACTGTGGTTGCCGCCCTTGGCGCTGATCTTCGCCGACGAGCCGGCGTCGAAGGTGTCGCACGTAATCCAGACGCCGCCGCCGGAACCGCCGCCGCGCGTGGCATTCGAGCCCCAGCCGTTGCCGTTGACGCTGACGCTGCCGTCGATCCGGACGGAGCCGGCGGCGTGGAGGCGGAAGAGCGAGCCGCCATGGCCGCCGTCCGTCCCGCCGGCACCGCCGGCCGAGCCGGGCCAGGCGGGGGCCTGTGCGAAGCCGTAGGTGGCGCCGCGCACCTGAGTCTGGGAGGCATCCACAAGGCCGCCGAGGCCACCATAGGAGGCGCCGGCGCTGCCGTACGCGGCGCCGAGGCCATGGTAGAGCGCGGCATTGTAGGAATGCCAGCCGTTGTTTGCGCCGTTCACGGAACCCTTCGCTCCGACTTCAAGGGCACCGACGCGGAAGACGGGCGACATGCCGGTCTTGTAGTGCGAGTGGAGATAGAGTATGCTCGTGTTGGAGGCGTGCTTGCCGCCGAGGAAAAGCTTTCCGCCGACGTTCACCTGCGCCCCGCCCCGGACGTAGTCCCGGAACCGGGCTGCGGCCTCATCCCCCACGTAGCTGGCGCGGACCTTGGCGTCCGTGTTGGTGCCGTAGGCGTCGCCCGCGTAAACGGTGAGGTTCGCGTTGCGGTTGTTGTTCGAGATGCAGAGGTCGCCGCCGACGTCGAGGAATATGTCGTAGATCGAAGTCCCCGATGTGCCGAGCGTGAAGTTGCTGCCCGTCGAGACGGCGTTGCCGCGCACGTCGAGGCGGATCTGGTCGTCCGCGACCGTGCCGGAACCCTGGAGCTGGAGTGCCGCGTCATTGACGATCTGCAGCGAAGCGCACCGCCCCGCGTTGGTGATCTTGACCGTCCCCTTCCCCGTCGGGATGATGGCGTTCTCCTCGGCCGTCGGAACATGGCCCAGCGACCAGTTGGCGTCGGTGTTCCAGGAGCCGTCCTTCGCGCCCGTGTAGGTGTTGTTCGAGACGACGAGGTCGGCCGGGACGAAGTTGGCCACGAGCTCGCGCGGACGGTCGGAGCGGAAGGTTGTCGGGTTGCGCAGGATTGACACGTCCGTGACGTCACCGGACCAGTAGGAGAAGCGCCAGCCCGCGTCGGGCGTCGCCGTGGCGGTGACGGTGGAGTCGACGTCCGACCATTCGGCGGAGATGGTTGCCGTACCGTGACCGTCACCTTCGGCCGAGGTCAGGCAGTCATCCCGCCAAATCCATTCAATCGCCGTCCATTCGCCGGGGTGCTCGTACGAGAGGGTGGCGCCTTCGCCTTCCGAGACAAAGGTCAGTTCACCGGTGACCGCGTCGACTGCGTAGCGCTTCCAGCCCACCGGGACGCGGCGCGTGTCCGACGATATAACGGCTTCGCCAGCCGAAAGCTGGTAGGTGTTGCCGGAGACATAGCCCGTGTGGAGGCCGACGGCCGGCGTGGGCGCGCCGCAGTCGGAGAGGATCGTGAGACGGTCGGAGCGGTTGGCCGGAACGACGGTGACTTTCAGGTTGGTCGTGTCCTCGATGGCGAAGGCGCTGCCGAGGTCGGCCGTGGCGATTGCGCCGTAGGTCATGTTGTCAGTCGAGAAGCCCTTGCTCCAGGAGACGAGCGTCGTCGTGGTGGGCGACGAGCCTCTCAGCGCGGGGCTGGAGTCGAGAATGGAAATCGTAACATTCTTGGAATTGGCCGTGCCGAAGAAGTACTGCGTCTTCCCCGCGACGCCGGCAATCGGCGCCGAATCGTAGCCGCCTTCCGGCACTTCGAAGCCGAGCACGGCCTTGCAGTTCGCCGTTTCGGGCTGGAAGGTGGCGCCGGTTGCGGTGCTGTAGAGTTTCGGATGCGTCCCCTGGAAGAGCAACTTGCCGCCCGAGGAATTGGAGGCGAGGTAGATGTGGCCGCGAACCTGGAAGTAGCCGTTGGAGATGGCCATGGTGCCATTCAGGCCGATGTAGATGTTGTTGACGCTGTTCGTGCTGTCCTCGCCGATCTCGATTCGCGCGTTGTTCGCGCGGAGGCCTTCGTTGGAGGAGCAGTAGAGGTAGGCCTTGTTGCGGAGGACGACGGTTGTGTCGGCCGCCGGCCAGAACTCGCCGTTGCGGTAGATGTACACGTGGTCGAGCGTCCATGTGGAGCCCGCCTTCGGGAATGTGAGGTTGTTCAAGGTGAGACGGTTCGCGACGGTGTCGGCGGAGGTGAAGACGATGTTGAGATTGTACGCGCCGGAGAGGTTGAGCGTGCCGATCGTGGCGTACACGTCCACGTCAACCACGGCGTCGGTCTTGAAATAGGCCGTCGCGTTGGCGGTCCGGGGGTAGCCACCCGCATCGCCGCCCTGGTTGTCGGTCCAGTTGTCCGGATTGGACCACTTGTAGTCGCTTCCGGCGCCCGTCCAGGTGTAGGTCGTCGTGTCGAGCGTCGCCACCGACGCGACGGGCGTGCGCGTCTCAAAGGAGGCCGTGCCGCCGACCGCTGTCGCCGTGGCTCGGAGTTGCCACTTGTAGCTCGTCTCGAAGGCGTCGAAGGCGTGGACGATGGAGAAGGAGGCCGTGTCCGTGACGACGGCGGGCTCCTCCACGGCGACGAGGTCGGCCTCGGCGGAGGAGGAGGGGCCAACATAGAGCCTGACGGACGCCGAGCCGCCGGCCCCCGGATCGGCGAGTGCGCCCGTGAAGGTGACGGTGCGGCGCGAGACGGAGGAGGAAGAAGTGGCGAAGAATGGGGCTGCTCCCATCCGCACGGCGACGGGCGGGGTGCGGGTGACAAGCCCGTTCGCGGCGGCTTGGACTGAGACGTAGAGGGTGGAACCGGGCGCAAGGTAGCGCGCGGCGGTGGTGTCAGACTCGAAAAGCGTGAGCGAGAAGTCGCCCGTCGCGGTGCGGACGGCGCCCGCGAGACCCGCCCAGGCGTTGTCTAGCGTCGTCGGGCTGTCGCCCGTGTAGACCGTGAGTACACAGTCATCGCCCGGGAAGGAGGCGAGTGTGCCTGACACCGCCAGCGTGTCGCCGCCCGTGCCGTCGGCCGCGACGTCCGTCACGATCGGCGCGGAGTAGTCGCGCCAGAAGATCGAGTTCGACCAATCGACGGGATTACCATCGAAGAAGAAGCGGACGACGAGGTTCGTATCGCTTCCCCAGTCGGCAGGGGGCGTCCAGGTCGCCGTGGTCGCGCCCGCCGCGATGGTCGCCACGGGGCTCGTGGCGTACCAGTCGGTGGGGTCGTTGCCGCCGTGGGCCGGCCCCCAGGCGGCGCGAAGGGCGCGTGCCGCGTCGGAAGACGGAAATGCGAGCGCGATGGAGGCGAGCGCGCCGTTCGCGACGGTTTCGGAAGCCGTTATGACCGCGCCCGACAGCGAAAATGGGGCGCGCAGCAGGGAGCCGTCGCCGGGGTCCTTGAGGAGCGTCCAGGTCGAACCGCCGTCCTTTGAGAAGCCGAGGTTGTTGGAGTTGACGTAGCCGCTGGAGGTGTCGTAGCCGCCGGCGCCGCCGGTGTTGTCGGCGAAACGCATCTCAATCCCGTGCCACCCCGTCACGGACGGCGTGTAGGCGGGGGAGGTCTTCACGGCGTTTCCGCCGTCGTTGAGAAGCACGGTTTTCACGCCTGTCGAGGAATCGGTAACGGCGATGTAGCCGTAGTCATCGATCTTGAAGCGGAACTTGTAGGACTTGGAGGCGTCGAGCCAGATGTGGCCCGCGTAGGCCCACTGGCCGCCGTTGGCGGGCCAGAAGACCTGGTCGCCCCAGATTTCGGAAGTGTACTTCTGGGACAGCGTCGTGTACGCACCGATAGGGGTGAGTTCGCGGCGGCGGATGCGGTTGGCGTCGGTGTAGTTCCGCCAGTCGGTCCCGACGGGGAGGGCCCAGATGTCGCGCGTCCAGTTGTTCTTCGCCCCCGTGAAGAAAGTCTGCCAGAGACCCGGTTCGCCGTTTTCGAAGAGACCCTCTGTCTGAACGCAGATGGCCTCGGATACGGCGATGTCATGCGCGCCGTCATTTGTTTCAAGGACGGCCTGAACATAGTACACGCAACTGGGGACGAGGCGCGTAAGCGTACCCTGGAGAGTGCCGAACTCCGTGACGGACGCGGATACGATGTTGGTGTAGAGAAGCGCGTCAGCGGAGGGGCCGTAGGCGAATTTCAGCGTCGCGGACGGCGCCGTGTAGCCGATGCCCGTGATGTCGGCGGAGAGAACAAGTGTGTTCGGGGTTTTCGAGACAACGACGGGCGTCCCGACGCCAAGGCGGTCACGGACATCCCAGAGCCAGGTGAATTCCGCGTATGAGGCGTGGACGTAGGCGCAGCTGTCGGGGACTTCGTTCGCGTCGGACGAGGAGCGGAGCAGCGCGCGCACACCCGTTTCGGCGTTGACGGCCTCGAGTTTCCAGCCAGCGAGGTAGTTGGTGACCGTCCCCTCCCCCGCGATGACGGTCACCGGCATGGAAAGGGCGACCGTGCCGTTGACGGAAAGGTTGTTGACGCGGCCATAGGCGGGCGTCGGCGAGCCGATTTCGGCCGGGGCTCCGAACACTTTCAGAACGCCATCCATGCTGTAGGCGGCGCCGTATGTGATGAAGGAGGCGTCGTTCACCTGCGCATAGTCGGCCGCCACCCAGTCGGCGGAGAGCACCCCGGAGCAAATGCGCACTTCGTCCATGTCGCCGTAGAAACCGCGGCCGCCTTTTCCCGTGTTTCCAGGTTCAGGATAAGTTCCGCCGATGCAAAGCGGATAGGTTCCGTTGACGGCGACGGCCTTGTTGTAGAGGTTGCCGGTGAGATTGTTCCCGACGGAAGAGTCCTGTTTGCCATCGATGTAGATCGCATAAGTGCCGTCGCTCTTCCAAATGAAGTCGTACTTGTGCCAGACGCCATTCAAGGCGCCTTTGATCTGCGGGTTCGGGGAGGCGACCTGGTTGTCAGCCGAGCCGGCGGAATAGTAGCGAAGTGACGAGGGATTGTAGGTGTTCATCAACTGCACGGCCCAGGCGGGTGTGCCATCCGCAAGCTTGCGGCTGATGAAATACTCGTAATTGTTCGATGCCCTTTGCGTCCGCGCCCACATCGAAACCGTGAACTCGGGCGTGACGGCGTCGATTGCGCTCATATTTGCGCTGCCGATGGTGATGCCGCCCGCGCCGCTGGCGGGCGTGTGGCCCGTGTTGGTCGTGATGAGGCGAGCTCGACCGACCTTGCCGTCGGTCTTCGAGGAAGACGTCGAGTGCGCGGTGCCGTTTACGCCGTTCGCGGTCGAGTCGGTAATCGCCACAGCGCCGGCGGCCTCTTCGTTCAGGTGCCAGACACCGGCGTAGCCGCTCCAGGTTGCAGAGGGGGTCTGGACGACGGGACTGGCGTCATTCCAGCGAAGGGTGATCTTCGTCGCGTTACCGCTCAGGGACGGGACCTTGACCCAGACGAGCGACTCGCCCGTCGTGTCCCAGGTGTCGATCTCGAAGTCGAGGGCGGCGCCGGTGGCGTCCTGGAAGGAGATGTCCGCGCCATCGGAAGCGCAGTCGGCGTAGGCGAAGCCGGAGATGCGCGCAGGCGAAATCCGCACGAGAACGGGGAAGTTCGCAAGCGGCGTCGAGCCCGTATAGCCCGAGACGACGAGGTCGGCGGCCTTCTGCGGCGCGGCGAACGACAGAGAGGCGGCCAACGCCACCAGGGAAATGGCAAGGGTCTTTTTCATGGTTTTCTCCTATGCCACTATTATGACAGAAACTGCGGAGGCGCGTCAAGCACCATTCGACCTAGCATGCACATGGGAGGGCCGGGCATCGTCCCGGCCGCAGGTGAGAAAAGGCGGCCGCCTAGGGGCGGAAAGAGTTGAGCGCCTTGCGCCTCTCGCGCCAGTCGGGCATGCGCGCGTCCATCAGGGCCTTAAACTCCGGCCCGTGGTTGGCGACGCGCAGATGCGTCAGCTCATGGACGACGACGTACTCGACGTATGCCGGCGGCATCTGCGCCAGCTTGAGATTGAATCGGAGAGTCCGCCGCGCCTTCGTGCAGCTCCCCCACTCCGTTGTCATGTCGCGGACAGACCACTTGACCGGCCCCTCGCCAAGTTGCGCAAGCCAGTCCGCCAGCATGGTCGCAAGGCGTTCACGAAGCCGCGCGCCGAAAAAGGCCCAAATCAGCCGACCACGTCGCTCCGGCTTTGTCGTCCCCGTTTGATACAGGCGCACAACGCCTTCGCCGAGCTCTACGATGTTACCGCCGTAGGGGACGTCGACAATCTGCAGTTTGAGTTGCTCGCCGAAGAGCGTCACGGTGTCGCCGTCGCGGTATTGCGGCTCAGCCGCCACCGGCCGTGACAAGACCCTTTGCCGCGCCTCAAGAACCCAGTCCCATTTCGAGAGAAGGAAGTCGACAGCCTCCTTCGTGCTGGCGTGCCACGGAACGGAGAGGCACACCGTCCCGTCGTGCCGCACCCGGACGCGGATGTACCGCACCCGCTTGCGCGCCACCTCAACGGCCAAGCCCTGGACCTGTATCACGCTCTTGGACTGCAACCGCAAACCTCAAAGTCCAAGCAACTGATGGAACGGCACGATGGCGTCAAAGTAACCGTCGGCCTCTACGATGGGAGCCAGATGACCGTCGTAAACGAGCGCGGTCTTGACGGAACTGCCTCTCCGGCGCGGGAGAAGGCGGACCTTCTCCTCCATTTCGTCAATGACGTCTCGTCCAATCTCACGCATCCGCTTGACTTCGACGAGGCACACGGAGCGCCGTGACTGAAGAAGCAAATCCACTTGGACCCCTTCATCCCCCCGTTTTCTTCCACCCGCACGTCGATATGGTGCGGCCGAGACAATCTGAGTTGAACCAAGGCCGAGCGGCCCCAACAGCTCTCGGAAGTTGTTGACGACGAGGTTCTCAAAAGCCAGCCCCATGATGGCCTCCCAGCCGTCCAGTCGTTCAAGACCGCCGAAGGCGAAGGCGTCAGCGTCAATGACCGCCTTCGCCGGCTCGATGCACTTCAGGTAAAAGCGGGCGTAGTTGTCCCGCAGACGATAGCGCTTCTCACGCAGTGGTCTCCCCGTAGCCGGATTGTTGCCCTCGTCCGCCGAGGCAAGACCGCATTCCACGAGCTGCTCAAGCGCATCCGAGACGCGTCCTCCGCGCACCATGCCAATTTCCGACGCAATGTCCGCGGCGCTCCTCGGACCCTCGGCCAGACGACGCAGAACAGAGGCGGTGAAGGTCGGTTGCCTCGTGACGACATCGGAGAACATCTCGTCGAAATCCTCCCGTAGCACGCCTTTCGGGCGGAAGCACAGCCGCCGGATGTTCTCAGCCGCCGTCGCCGACGGATCGACCTCCTCCAGATATCGCGGCACACCGCCGACCACGGAAAGGAAGTCCAAGATTTCCCGGAAGTCAATGCGGAACGCGGCCTTTCCCCAGAACTTCACGCATTCGGAGAGCGGAAGTTCCGGCACGACGATGTCGAGCGACCGCCGTCCGTAAAACGAGCCACTTTCCACAATATTGTCACGTATCCACGTTGAAACGCTCCCGCAGACGACAAGAATGAGACGGGGGTGTTTCTTCAGGCGGTTGTCCCAGGCGACCTTGAGCGTCCCCGCAAAGGTCGGGTCATAGTGGGCCATCCACGACACCTCGTCCAACAGGACGACCGTGCGACGGTTGTCCGCGATTTCCCTGTCGAGGCGAAGAAAGGCGTTGAGCCAATCCGATGGTGGCGAAGCGTCGCACCCGGTCTGCGCGGCCAGTTGCGAGGCGAAGTGGGCAAGTTCTGCGTCGTTGTCCAGCTTCGGCGCCGGACGCAGTCCCTCCATTTTGATGAACGCGGCATCGGAGCGAGCCGCAAACGTCTCAATAAGCGTTGACTTTCCAATCCGCCGCCGACCACGACACGTCACAAGCGACGAAGTCCGCTTTCTGAACAGCGCGGACAAATCCTCAAGAATTCCGTCTCTCCCATAGAACATGGCGAATCTCCCGGACCTAATCGGCCACGAACATTATGGGAAAAGTGTAGCCCATCCCATACGAAATGTCAATTTGATTTTGTCTCCTATTTTCGCAAATCGCAATTAGGAGACAAAATTTGAGTACCGTAAAATTGTCTCCTAAATTGAAAAAGACGATTTAGGAGACAGAAATAATCCGGCACTTCGAGCGATGGCGCTACTATTCGAGAAGGGAAGTCTCACGGCTTGCCGTGTCCGTCACCAGCTCAGGCGCGTGGGGATGCCGTGGATGCGCATGCAGTCCTTGATCTGGGCAATCGTGTACTCGCCCGAATGGACGATGCCGGCGACGATGGCCGCGTCGGCCTTGCCTTCCCTGAAGGCCGCCACGAGATGCTCGGGGCACCCTGCACCGCCAGAGGCGACGACCGGTACGCCCACCGCTTCTGCGATGAGCCGCGTGATCTCAAGCTCGAACCCGGCGCGCGTCCCGTCTGCATCGACGGAGTTGACGACGATTTCGCCGGCACCCAGCTCTTCCGCGCGGCGGGCCCATTCGACGGCGTCCATGCCGGTGAACTCGCGGAAGCCGCGCGTCGTGATCTCGTATCCCGACGGGCACTTCGCGCTCCTCACGGGATCCATGCCCAGCACGATGCACTGGCGGCCGAAGGCGCGCGCGCCATCGGCGATGATCTGCGGGTTGCGAACGGCAAGCGAGTTGACGGAGACCTTCTCGGCCCCCGCGAGAATCACGCGCTCCATGTCCGCGACGCACGAAATGCCGCCGCCAACGGCAAAGGGAATGTGGACGGCCTTCGCGACCGCCTCGACCATGCCGATGTCAATCGGCCGCCGCTCGGCTGAAGCCGTGATATCGTAGAAGACGAGCTCGTCCGCGCCGCCGTCGGAATAGCCCACCGCCATCTCGATGGGATCGCCGAGGTCTATGTTGTTCTTGAACTTGACGCCCTTCGTCACGCGGCCGTTGCGGACGTCGAGGCAGGGAATGACGCGTTTGGTCAGCATGAGAGGAACTCCTTGAGCAATTCGAGCCCGATGCGTCCGGACTTCTCCGGGTGGAACTGGCAGGCGAGTAGGGCGCCCTTGCGGACCATGCTCGTGAACTCGACGCCGGCGTACTCCGTGCGCCCGACCGTATACGGCCCGAGCTCCGCGTAGTACGAGTGGACAAAATAGAACTCCCGGGCCTGTTCCCCAAGACTCCGAACTCCGAACTCCGAACTCCGAACTATGTTGACCTGGTTCCATCCGATTTCCGGAACCTTGAAGCCCGGCACGTCGGGGAAGCGACGGACGCGGCCGGGCAGGACGCCGAGGAGGTTGACGCCGCCGTCCTCCTCGGAATGCTCGAAGAGAATCTGCATGCCGAGGCAGATGCCAAGGAAGGGCTTGCCGGAGGCGGCCGCTTCGCGCACCGTGTCAACGAGTCCGAGCGACGCGAGGTTCTCCATCGCGCTCTTCGCCGCGCCGACACCGGGGAAGATGACGTGATCGGCCGCGCGAATCACGGCGGGGTCGCTCGTGACCGTCGATTCGGCGCCAATGGCCGCGAGCGCGTTCTTCACGCTCGTCAGGTTTCCGGCCTTGTAGTCGATGATTGCAGTCATGTGAGGGTTGAAAGGTTGAAGGGTTGAAATGGTTGCATAAAATTATAAGGCAGAACGGCCTTGGCTTGCACATCAAATGCATTGATTGGAAACCGTGAAGAAGGCTTCGCCATTTAGTGTGCAAATGTGAAAGTGTGAAAGCGGCCAGTTCCCAATTATCAGTACCAGCGCCAGTTTCCATAACGGCATTGATACTGGCACTGACCATTGCCCGTTTGCACACTTGCATACTTACACACTTACACACTTCCCCGCACTCTCTTCGCCACCAATCACTAACCACTTCACGTCGCGCTTGCGGCCCGAGGGAATGCGCGGCCCTGCCTAGCGCGCGAGGCGGAAACCGAGGTTGTTGAAGCGGTCGTAGGGGCGGTACCAGTAGTACTTGCCCGCTTCGCACTTATACGCGTTGTCGTGCCAGCTGCCTCCGCAGTCGACCCGGTAATGGCCACCGACCGTTGAGGTCCACTCCAAAACATTGCCGTGCATGTCGTAGAGGCCAAAAGCGTTCGGCTTCTTCTGTCCGACGGGATGCGTAACCTCGCCGCTGTTGTCCTTATACCATGCCACTGTTCCAAGCGTGTCACTCGTGATTTCCGTCCCGTCCACAAGTCTACAGTAATCGCCGGCCGCCCCTGCGCGGCATGCGTATTCCCACTCGTCCGCAGTAGGCAGACGATAGATGACGCCCGCCGCTTTGACTTCGGGAAGCGCATTCAGTTTCTTAAGAAACTTCTGGCAGTCGTCCCAGGAAACATTCTCCACTGGATGGTCCGCCCTCTTGATCCGTGACGGGTTCTCGCCCATCACGGCCTCCCACAAAGCCTGGGAGACCTCGAACTTGCAGATGGCGTAGTTCCGACCAGAAATGGGAACCATGTCGCCGGCAAGTTTTTCCAGCGCGGCTTTTCCGGCAATCGTCCAAGCGGCGGATCCTTCTCTATCGCCCTTGCCCCCGCATCCCGCCTCGAGAATCGCAACGAATGCACATGCGATTACAGTTCTGATGTTCATTGGCAGGTTCTTCCTTGGTTGGGTGAGTCGATAACAATGCTGGTCTACGGCAGATCGAACCAATTGTAACCTTCGTTACCGCAGACTTCAACTACTGCCGCGGCGACGGGGTGGTTCCAGTCGGGACGCCGAGCGAGGGCATTGCGGTAGTCGAGCGCCTGCTTCACGGTTTCCGCGTCGGGCGTGTCACGCCCGAGAACATTGCCCTTCGACGCCGCCTCATTCGTAAAGTACTTGAACTCCACGAGCTGCGCCGACTTGCCGAATCCCGGCTTCGGGATGGCGAGGAAATCGCAACGGCCTTCCGACGAGTTGTATTCCGTCTCAAAGGAGTAGAACATCGGCAGGACGTCGAGGCAGCGCGAGGTGAAGGTGGTGCGGAAGAAGTTCTCGTTCATCTTGTCGAACGCCTGCGCGGGGATGCGCGCCTTCACGTATTGCCGCCAGTATGCGTCGAAAAGATCCCGCCATGATCCATTGCCAAGGGCAAGCGCCTCGGCTGCGTCGCCGAATGCCTCGCGAGCCGCGTCAACGTTCTTGAACTCGGAGAGTTCGTCATAGTAGTCGACGAACATGTTCTTGATCGTGAGGTTCGGGATGTTGAGGCGGAACGGGCTCTTGAACGTCAAGAGTCCGAGGTAGTAGAGCGCGTAGGGGAAAAACTCCTCCGAGAAGAACTTGGCGCGCCCGAACTTCGCAGAGAGCGCGCCGAAATCGGCCCGCTCTCCGGAGCCGCGCTCGACATACTCCCGGACCTTGGCGAGCGCGTTTGAGGGATTTCGCGCCAACCGGCGGAACCAGCCGATGTCCGTGCGTACGTTCGCATCGATGATGAACGACGGCAGCTTGCGCTCGACAAGGAGGCACCGCAGATACCAGTTGCAGATAGTGGAGTTGTAGAGCCGCTCCGCCCCGGGTACGAACTGGTAGCCGTCATAGAAGTTCCTGAGATCCGCCAGCACAGCCGGTTTCAACGCCGGATCAAGCCCGTGCTCGGCGAAGATGTCGTCAACATAGGCGTCTACCTGGGCCTGGGAGAAGCCGGCAAGTCCAAGCTTGTCGGTGTCAAGGCTCACGACCGTGCCGACGTTGAATCCGCTGGAGAGGTCATCGAGCGTGATTGGCAGGACACCCGTGAAATACGTGCGGCCCACCGTGCCGTCGGCGAGGCCGGCTTTGAAGGATTTGAAGAAGGTCTTGAAGAACGACTCCCGCGTCGCGTCGCCCTTCGCGTCATGCCCGCAGACCGCATTGTATTCCGCGTCACGGCCTGAGACCACAAGCTCGTTCGTGAAATTGTCGTATTCGTCGATGATGACGTAGAGCGGGGGGAGGTGATTGTTCTTGACGATGTCACGCACCTTGTCGATCATGGCCGCGGCGCCATCCAGTTCCAGCGCCTTCGACCAGTCGGCATACTGGGCGTATTGCGTGGCGAAACGCTCCACGCGTCCCCGGACATGTTCCACGAAGTTCCGTTCAATTTCTACGAGCGTTCCGACCTGGATGGTGGAGAAGTCGAACGGCAGCACCAGAAACGAATTGCGAAGCGAGGTGGGATTCCGCCCAATGTCGGTCCTGCCGAAAAGTTCGTCGAAGTGGTCCTTGAGGTCGATGTCGTAGTAGTGCGCGAGCATCGAGCAGACAATCGATTTTCCGAAACGCTTCGGCCGCAGGAAAACAGGAGTCCTGACATCCTCCAGTTTGCGGATGAAAGCCGTGTTGTCGACAAAATGGCATTCGCGGACTAGCGTGACCCAGTTTATGACCCCGTATGGGATTGTACGCTTGTTTTCCATGCAAATGATTATACCACAAGTGCCTTGGACAGCCACTAACCACTAATCACTAATAACTAGCCAACTAACCACTAGCCAACTAACCACTAGCCAACTAGCACTTAGCCAGGTTCAGTACCCTAGCGCAGAGTTCGCTGAAGGAAATGCCGGCCTTCGCGGCGGCCTTTGGAAGAATGCTGTGCGCCGTGCAGCCGGGGATGGAGTTATTCTCCAGGACGAAAAACTCGCCTTCGGGCGTGACGCGGGCGTCGATGCGCCCCATGCCGCGTCCCCCGACCGCATGGTAGGCGGCGAGGGCGATGGAACGCGCCTTCTCGACCAGCTCGGCTTCGGCCGGGTTGTCCTGCGGGAACTCGTAGGACGTGCCGGCATCGTCTGCGTACTTGTTGCGCCAGTCGTACCAGCCCGTCTTTGGACGGATTTCCATTGGCGGCAGCGCTTCGTCGCCCAGTATGGCCACGGACCATTCGCGCCCCGGAATGAAGGTTTCGACAATTACATCGGGATCATAGTTGCGGGCCAAGTCGACGGCGGGGTGCCAGCCTTCGAGATCGCGGACGATGGTGACGCCGACGCTGGACCCCTGGCGCGGAGGCTTGACAACAACCGGAAGCGGCAGCCGAGGGGCCTCGCCGGGGTCTTCTCCCGGGGCAATCACGTACCCTTCGGGAATCGGAACGCCGGCGGCCGCGAAGGCCTTGCGGGAAAGGGTCTTGTCGAAGCTCACGCGCGAACTCTCGACATCGGAGCCAACATACGGCACACCCATGCGCTGGAGGTCGGCCTGGACGCCGCCGTCCTCGCCGTAGGCGCCGTGGAGCGCGATGAAGACCGCCTCTGTCCCTTCTGGAAGAGTAAACCGGTTTTCCTTGTCCAATACGACCTCGCTGACGTCGCAACCCGCCTCGCGGAGGGCGCCTGCGACGCCTTGCCCCGAAAGCATCGAAATCTCGGCCTCGCTGGATCCGCCGCCCATAAGGACGGCAACCTTCTTGAATTTCACCATATCTGTATCTCCCTATGCAAATCAACGCCGCATGAGGCGGCCACCCTGTCGCGCATCAGCGCCGAGAGGGCGATTATGTCCGATGCCGTCGCCCCGTCTTCAGCGGCGACGATGTTCGCGTGGCGGTCGCAGACAACGGCCCCGCCGACGCGGAGCCCCTTGCAACCGGCCTCGTCCAATAGTTTCCCCGCCGAAACGCCCGGCGGGTTGCGGAACACGGAACCCGCCGTGCGGAGTCCCGAGAAGTCAAATCGTTTGGCGCGGAAGTCCTCCATCCGCCGCGCAATGGTTACGGGGTCGTCACGGACAAGGCGCAGCGTCACCTTCGTCGCAATGCGCCCCTCCAGCGCCTTGCATGTCCGATAGCCGAAACCGAAGTCCGTAATCTCGCCTGACGCGCCGTCAAGGCCGTATGCGATGGCGGAGACGACACGGTCGCCAAACTCGCCGAACCGAGTTCCGGCGTTCATTGCCAGCCAGCCGCCAACGCAGCCTGGAATACCGGCCATGAACTCCAGGCCGGAGAGGCCGGCGTCTCGCAGAAGCGACAAAAGACGCGCGCCCGCCAGGGCGCAACCGGCGCGGACGGTCGTCTCGTCCAGTCGCTCGAATGCGCCGAAACCGTCCTGCGAAAGGCGCAGGGTGAGACCGCGTACGCCGACGTCCGAAACAAGCAGGTTCGTCCCCTGCCCTACGACATGCACCGGCAGCGCCTTTGCCTGCGCTTCGGCGAGAAGCGATGCAAGTTCCGTTTCGTCACGGACATCCACAAGGCGGTCCGCCGTGGCAGGGGTGCCGAATGAATTGCGGACAGGCGACGGCGCAACGACCACGGGTTCGGCCTTTTCAAGAAGCGACACGAGCGAGACAACATCGCCGGCGCCGACGACGAGCACTCTGTCGCCATCGCGGAGAATGGTCGCAAGATATGCGGCGGCTGCGGTGACGGACGGAACGAGCTTCGGGACCGGAATCGAAGCGTCCGCTGCGCATTGCCTGCGGAATTCGCAGTAGAGGTCTTCGGTGCGGCCGCCTTCAAGCGGCTTTTCAGACGCCTCGTAGACCGGAAGGAGAAGCAGTTCGTCAACGCCGCGAAAGGCGGCTGGGAAGTCGTGGCCGAGGGCCTTTGTGCGAGTATAGCGGTGCGGCTGGAAGACCGCGATGAGACGCCGCGCGGGGGCGAGGCTCGCCATCGAGACGAGCATCGCGATTTCGGTCGGATGGTGCGCGTAGTCGGAGACGATTTCCGCGCCGCAGGGCGACACATGGCGCTCGTAGCGACGGCCCGGCAGTTCCTTCAGCGAGCCAAGCGCCTCGGCGACCTTTTCAGGGGCGTGTCCTAGCGCAACGCACGCCGCGAAGGCACCTGTCGCATTGAGGACGTTGTGACGGCCGGGAACGCCGATTGAAGCGCGCAGACGGCGGCCGTCACGAAGGACAAGGTCGAATGCGGAACAATCCGCCTCAAGCGCGACGATTTCGCAACGGACATCGGCGTCGCCCGCGAAGCCGTATGTGGTGACAGGCGCGGGCGCCGCGCCTGCAACTTCCAGTGCCGCTGCGTTGTCGGCGCAACAGACGACGGCCTCGGACGTGTCACGGACAGCGGTGGCGAAGCACTCCTTGAGCGCGTCGAAGGAGGCGAAGTGCTCCATGTGGTCAGGCTCGACGCAGGTCACGACCGTCACATGCGGTCTGTAGAGGGCAAGTGTGCCGTCGCTCTCGTCGGCCTCGACGACAAACGGGGCTTCTGGCGCGCCGACCCCAGCCACGGCACCCATCGAAGGCGTGTTGCCGCCGATGCACCATGAAGGCTTTTCGCCGAGCTTCGCAAGTAGCTCGCGGACAAAACAGCTCGTCGTCGTCTTGCCGTGCGTACCGCAGACGGCGACGCCGCACGACTGGTTCACAAGCGCGGCGAGCGCCTCGCCGCGACGCACCACGGGGATGCCCGCGGCCTGCGCGGCGGCTAGTTCGGGGTTGTCATCCGAGACGGCCGGACTGCGAAGAACCAGGTCCGGTCGGCGGACGGCGATGTGCGCGGGATCGTGGCTGGCATACACCTCGACGCCAATCGAGGAAAGCCATGTCGTCAAAGCCGGAGAAGGACGCGAATCACAGCCGGAGACCTCCCAGCCTCGTGCGCGGAAAAGGGCCAGAAGACCGGAAACGCCGATGCCAGTCGCGCCAAGAGCATGAAGTCGCCTTGGCGTCTCGTCAGCCAGCATTTTCCCGATTGTCCCAGCAGCATCCATTGTGAAACTATTGCATACCGAAAGTGCTTGCCTACACCTCGCCGATGTAGCCCATCTGGCGGAGGGTAAAGTTGTTCGTGGTCCAGTTCTTGTCGACCTTGAC
>JAEEGG010013909.1_pt1 | contig 17129 bp, 15 predicted proteins | sample 9134161 | NCBI WGS metagenome assembly JAEEGG01 (sample SAMN16246543, study PRJNA631951) | gut metagenome | biome: gut microbiome; feature: rumen; material: CR-attached | host: Bos | place: Iran: Karaj | collected 2018-10 | reverse complement strand
GGCATCTGGGTTTAATACCAGCCCTTATCCAAATCACAAGGGTATTAGTCACGCCATGAGTCTCATTGGTTTTAAGGAAGTTCATTTAGGAGATACCATTCAATATGTCAGATATCCAAGTGGCCAGACCCAATACACAGGACTGGATCCTAACTATATTGTTGGTGAGCATGAACGAGACTCTCTGATAATCGGCAAAACGATATGGATTTTCAAAAACAGTTATGTAAGATCTCCATATTGGTATATGGTGTTTGACAAACAAGCTAATATCCATTATTCCTATGCAATCAACCCTCAAATATCTTGGTTTAGAAAAGATAACAATGGAGTATACACGGATATGGTTAACATCATCTGTGAAGACGCTGATGGAGATGGATATTATTTCTGGGGGTTAGGGGAAAAACCAACATCTTGTCCTTCTTGGGCTCCTACTGAACCAGATGGAGATGACCATAGTTATCGGTATGGTCCAATGGATGAATTCGGAAATCTTAGAGATTTAAGTTTAGAAACAGCTAATGAAATTATCATTGATGATGATGTTTTATACGACACAAGAAGATATGTTTATAATAGTATTAGAATTGTCAATGGAGGGAAATTGACTATTAAGGACATGATTAATCTTTATGGAAATTGCATCATTTATGTAGAAAATGGAGGGCAATTGATTATTGATGGAGGAACCTTACAAGATGCCTGCCTGCAATTAGGGTATGGAAGTTCTTTGACCATCAGAAACAATGGGATAATTAAGATGCGTTCCAACTGCAATTTTGAATCTCCACAAGGTGCTGTTGTAAATATAGAATATGGCAGTATACAATAAAAAAGGAAATTTTCTGGTTCTTGTTTTGTTATTTCCATTTTATTTCATATTTTTGCAGTTACTAACATATAAAGAGATTGGAACTATGAGAAGATTATTATTATTTTTCATGCTCTTTCCAGTGGTTGTGTGTGCACAAGAGGATTACAAACCGCTGCTGAAAGACGGCAAGACGTGGAATCACAAATTTACAAACATTTATTACGAGCGCAGCAAAAGTCTGACCGTACAGGGTGACACCCTTATTGACGGGATTATGTGGAAAAAGGTGTACAATGGCGACCAATATGAAAAAGCCCTACGCGAAGACGGTCAGAAAGTGTACGAACTGGCAAAGGGAATGTCATCTGACTCGCAGCAATTACTGTTCAACTTCGGCCTTCAAGTCGGAGAACGTCAGTATTATTATACGTCATTCGAGAACGACGAGCGCTATTTGGAGGTGACAGGCATTGACCTAATCAGTTCGGAAGGCATTGAATATCGCCGTCTGAAACTGAACCAAGTGATCCGGATAAACGGCGAAACGGCCTACTCGACTGATTGTTGGTGGATTGAGGGCATTGGCAGTGACTGTGGTATAGAAAAACCATGCCAGTGGGAAGACCTCACAGGCTATACATGTCTGCTCCAGTCTTGCTACGATAGCGGAAAATGCATTTTCCTCATTAAGGACTTGTACATAGACACAAAGGTGACTATTCCTACATCAGACAAACAGACAGACTCTGGTACCTTCGACCTTCATGGTCACCGCCTGCCCAGTGGACAAGCCCTTCCCTCACGGCATGGTGTGTTCATTCGGGACGGAAAGAAGATACTGCGATGACATGAATCGCGGGGTCAGGTTTTTGATTCTGTCAGCAAGAAATGACAATACGTATCGTAATAATATGAGAACGAGATTTGTATCTTCCTCTATGACCAAATCGTTTATAAACTAAAGAATAATGAAAGAATCAAAAACCTGTCCCTGCGATTCCGGGATGAAAGGACTAATGAAAGGACTCTGCGGTGGCGGACGTATGTACTACGTCCTGCTGTTTGCCTCATTGCTGTGGATGCTGGTAGGCATTTTTCCCCTGGTATGCTACGAGGCAGACAGCAGGGAGGTGATTCTCGGTTGCGACATTCTGTACAGCGAGGGTTGGACGTTCCCGCCGGTATCCAGTTATGAGTACAACATGCAGCCGCTGGCCACCGTCATGGTGGTGGCGCTGAAGCATCTGCTGCCATTCCTCACCTGCGAGCAGGTTTATTGCCTGGCGACGGCAACCACCGGATTCGCCCTCCTGGCAGGGTGCGTCGAGTTCGTCCATCGCGTGACCGGACTGGGAAAGGTCACGGCCCTTCTGGCGGCAATGCTGCTGCCAGAGATGTATGCCATAACGATGTACCCTAACACTGCCGTGTTCTCGGCCACATGCTTCGTCTATGCCCTGCTGCTGCTTTATCACGGCCGATACGTGCCCGCCGGAGTCCTGATGTGTCTGGCACCCCTCTTCCGCCTGGATGTCCTGACGGTCTATCCCGTCATCCTCCCGCTCTTGCTGTTCAGGGGGAAGCCGATGGCAAGAAGCACCGCGCTGTCGACGGCGTACGCCGTGGCGGTGGTGGCGGCAGACCTTCTCCTGCTCTGGCTGCTGAAGGCAGACGTGATGTCTGTCCTGAATCACTACAGCGGATGGAACGAGACGATAGCCACCCTGCGGGTCGTGATTGCCGTGTTCGGGTATTATTCCCTGGTATACCTGGTCCTGGTGCCCCTTGGCCTGTACCTTTATATAAGGAAGAGGGAGTGGCGGGAACTGCTGCTGGTGCTCCTGCCCATGGTGCTCCTGCACGCCACCTTCGCCAGGATGGGCTGCGCCTCTAAGCACTATCTCTACATCTCGCCATTCGTGATGATGCTCGGCTCCCGCTGCCTGTCGTGGATGAAGGATGTGGCCAGCAACAGCGAATCACCCGCGGGGGCGTCTTGCATGAAATGGGCGCTGGCGTCGCTGGCAGGACTGCTGCTGCTGTCGGTGAGGGTGTTTCCCGGTTCCAAGCCCTGGAGTGAGGCAGACACGGGCTATACCGCCGGCATGGCCGTGCCTGTATGCTCAACAAGCCTGCCTTCCCTCAAGGTGGCCTTCGGAATAGGCGCCGGCCAGCGCATCCCCACTTACGACGAGCAGATGCTGGCCTCGGGCCACCTGTTCTACTCATGGTACATGCACGAATACAAGGCAAGCCTGAAGCGGCAGTTTGACACGACGACCGAAATCCTCTGCCAGCCCGCAAAGGCCGAGGTGGCGGCACTGGGCTGGGGCACGTGGACACCGCTGGCATGCAGGCTGCTCTCCGAAGGCTACAGGCTGGAAGGATACAGGAAAGCCAGCGGCTATGCGGAAATGACGCTGAAAGGGAACGGCCGTGAAATGGTGGTGCAGAGGTACTTGCTGGCGGAAGACGACGAGGAGCGCTTCCTCCACCTGGTAGGCGAACAGGCGTCGAAGCCACATTCACGCGATGCCTATATACTGCTGCTCCACTCCCCGCGCTTCAGTTACTACATGGCCCACAGGGTCAGCAACCGTAATGTCACAAGACTGACCGACATGCTTTACGGCATTGACGGCAAGACCGATACGAGATGAAGCCAATAGTCTGCCTTATGCGACCACAGCAGTGGCTGAAGAACTTGTTCATCTTCCTGCCGCTGTTCTTCGACAGACACCTGCTCGACGCAGGCTACGCGCTGCCTGCCGTGGTGGTGTTCATGGCGTTCTGCCTCGCGTCCAGCGGGATATACTGCCTCAACGACATCTGCGACGCCGAGGCCGACAGGAACCATCCCGTGAAATGCCGACGACCGATAGCCAGCGGTGCGGTCGGCAGGAAGACGGGAGGCGTCATCGCATTGGCCTGCCTTGCCGCAGCCTTTGCCGTCACGGGGCTGCTGGCATGCGGGCCGGGCCGGAGCGTACACAAGACGGCGTGTATCATCGCGGCGTATATAGTGGTGAACACAGCCTACTGCTTCAGGCTGAAGCAAATACCGGTGGTCGACGTCTTCGTCATTGCGGCGGGCTTCGTGATGCGGGTCCTTGCCGGCGGCGTGGCAACGGGAATCCGACTGTCTCACTGGATTGTGCTGATGACATTCCTGCTGGCCCTGCTATTGGCCTTCGCCAAGCGCAGGGACGACGTGGTGATGCAGGAGGAGAACGGCGTGACGGTGCGCAGGAGCATCGGCAACTATAACCCGGAGTTCATGGACCAGACCATAGGTGTATTGGCGAGCGTCACCATGGTGTGCTACATCATGTACACCGTGTCGCCAGACGTGACGGAGCGCTTCGGCAGCACCTACGTCTATGTCACGTCGGTGTTTGTCCTGGCAGGCATAATCCACTATCTGCAACTGACCATCGTGAGCCACAAAAGCGGCAGCCCCACGAAGGTGCTGCTGAACGACCGGTTTATACAACTCTGCCTCGTATGCTGGATGACCATGTTTGCCTTGATACTTTATCTGTAGGGGAATGGGAAGGCGAAGGGTTGCGGTATTCGACTTTGACGGCACGCTGACCAGGCGGGACACGCTGCCGGAGTTTGTGCAGTTTGCATGCGGCAAGTGGCGCGCCAGGCTGTTCTTCCTGCTCTACACTCCCGTCATCGTGCTAGTGAGACTCCGGCTGTATCCCAACTGGAAAGCCAAGGAGACGCTTTTCGCCTTCTTCTTCAAGGGCATGGGCCATCAACGCTTCCAGGAACTGGGCCGTGACTTCGCATCCGTGATAGAGGGCTTCAAGCGGGAGGAGACACTCAGGCTGGCTGGCTGGCATGCAGACCGTGGCGACAGAGTCTACGTGGTCAGTGCGAGCATAGAGGAATGGGTGCGGCCATGGTGCGAGCAGCATCGCGTCGGAAAAGTAATTGGCACGAAGATAGAGGTAGACGGCGACGGACTTTTAACGGGAAGGTTCCTCTCGGCCAACTGCTATGGGCAAGAGAAAGTGAACCGGCTGTTGCAGGTGGAGCCCGACCGTGATGACTACTTCCTCTATGCATACGGCGACAGCAGGGGAGACCGGGAGATGATAGCATTTGCCGACAGAGGGGAGTGGCTGTAAGGGAGCCACTTTCAGGACAGACTGGCACGATGATAAAAATCAGTAACAATTGTTGGCGGTTTCAAAATTATTTTGTACTTTTGCAGCATACTTTTAATGAATTACAAAGCAACTTAATACGAATGACTATGAAACGTTTTTATTCCTTTATGCTCAGTATGGCGATAGCCATCTGTGCAAGCGCACAGTTTAAGAGTTCTGTGTGGATGGTTCCAGAGGACATGTTTACGGGGTCGCCTCAGATAGCCTTCAACTTCTCCTCTGTATGCAGGAGCATGGGCGTGGATCGTGATGAATTCGGACCGATTCTTGCACAATGGCTATCCATCAACAGGAACAAGAATACAGAATATGAGGACATGCGCCTGATGTATGCCACTCCGGATGCCAACCGCTTCAAAGTAGGTGCTGACACGCATGGCATTTTCAATTTCACGACTGACGCCATTAATACGACACTGGGGACAGAAATGGCCGTAGTTGTATGGGGAGGCCAAACAACGCTCGACTTGACGAATAACACACTGTGTTTCAATATGTACCTGAAACCAGAATCTGTGTGGGGCACTGGTGGTATAGGCAAACCATTGGCGAAAGCGGGCGACCAACTATATGCAACATTTACCATGGAGTACGAGGGCAAGAAGGCTACGTTCGACATCACCATCAACCTGACGAATACCAAGAAGGGCAATGAAATACCGCTCATCACACTCGACAAGGTGGGCGAGAAGGTTGTCAATATGAAGTACACCGTCGGGAGGAGATGCGTCACCAACCTGAACCTCGACTCTATCGCTGCATGCTTCGGAGAGGATGTGCGTGGCGGAAATCTGCAGGTGTATGTCTATACAAATGCAGAGAAGACGAATCTCACCGACCACTATACCTATGATTTATCGTCAGCCATCGTGCTGGATGAGAACTTTGTGGAATGGCAGGCTCCAAGCGGGACACGGAATTTTATTTTCAACTACTTCCCACTACCCCAGGAAATATTGATTAATAATCCTTACCCTGATGCATTTTCAGAAGGCGAACATGTTACAGGTTCTGTTTTCCTCGTTGCCGACGGAGAATACTTTGAGTTGAAACTTGATGTGCAGTTCGGGGATTCGGAACAGGAGGAACGCAACATGGCTGTAGTGGCGTCTGCAGAACAATGCGGAAAATTCACACGTGTGCTGACTGTAGAGCCAGAAGAGACGCTTGGAATTCATGAGACAATAATGGCTTCGTTCAGTCTTCCCGTCATTGCCAAAGCACTCGGTGTTGACTGCGACGAACTGCTTGATGCCTTTACAGACTGGAAAAACGGCAACCTCACAACTGACGGGACAGAGATGATTTACAACCTGTCGGATCATGCATCGACCAAATACACCTCGGGAATCGGCGGATACAGTATGAAGAAAGACGGAAAGGTGGCTAATCTCAATCATGATTGGGCATGTGACTTTAGTGTTGACAAAAGCATGAAGGAACTGAGGTTCCTATTGCAACAGAAGCCTGATATGCTGAAAGACGGCGATGTGTGCAGCGTTCAGTTGGGCGTCTACTATAAAGGCCGTATGGTGGTCTTGGAAATCATCATGAACGTCAGAGATGGCGGCAGGGGAGAACTGATTGCATTGAGCAGTTTGCAGAAGGTGGGCGAGCAGGTCTTGACAGGTGCATTTTCCGACCCGTCGGACAGGCTGAAAATGAAACTTGACCTTAACGGCATTGCCACTCTGTTCGACGGTGATGTAGTAGGCAGAGCCCTGAAACTCTACGTGATGAGCGATGCGGAGAAGCAGTTGCTGACCGACCGCTATTCGTATGAGATATCACCGTATGTGACCCTCAACATAGAGGGAACTGAATTCAATGATTCCTGTTCGCACGAATATTATATGCTATCCTATTTTCCATACGAGAGCTTGTTTGTGATCGGTATGCATCCCGAAGCATTCAAGGGCGGCCAGAAGTCATCCGGTTCCGTGTTCCTTGTTTCTGGCGACCAGTATTATGAACTGGTGATGGACATCCTGTTTGGCAGCGAGCAGGAAGAGAAGACGCAATTCGACATCCTTGCCGCTGAGCAGATGGATGTGAAACTGATGCTGACAGGCGATTATTATACATACCGTAACAATGTGACAGGTGAGTATGCTCTTGTGCAGAGTCCTATTGACTGGTCGAAGGTAGTAGAATTGCTCGGTACGGAGAGCCCCGTGCTCTATACAGAGCAGCAAAAAGACGGTGACATCAACTACACATGCCGCTACAATGCAGCCCCTGGACAGGGCTTCTGGTTTGCGACGGATGGCCAGAACGCATATAGAACGTCATACTTCGGGACGGCAACGAAGATTGGTATGTATTATTCTGAAGGTTCGTTCAAGTGGTACGAGGAGCCATTCGTTAATACGAAGGCAGGTGAGGCATATATCCTCAACCTCTATTTCGCCAATCCATTGAAGGGTACTGCTGTGAAATACGTGATAAATGTAATGTTCGTGGATGAAATAGACAACACATCACTTTGTCATGTGCGTTGTCTGCCTGCAGGAATGGATACACCAACGGGAATTGAAAACCTCACCCCAACCCCATCCCAAGGCGTGGGTGCAATATATAACCTCAATGGTCAGCGTGTCAATGAGTTGCAGAAGGGATTGAATATCGTGGATGGAAAGAAGGTATTGGTGAAGTAATCATCGAAATCAAGGCAGAAAAACCTGTCCCAAAAATCGCAGGGACAGGTTTTTGATTCTGTCAGCAAGAAATGACAATACGTTTCGTTATAGATTGCATTTTCCCGCAGATAAATTTGGCTCAGTCAAAAGATCAGCGGGGACGGTTCTCCTTGATCACTTTTTCAGCCGTTATTTTTGCCCAATAAGAAATAAGTAGGAATTTTGCAAATGAAAAGGATATCGACAGAAATCTATGGCACGGTAGCCACCAAAGAGAAGCGAAGATGAAAAGCGAAAGTGATCAAACAGAACCGTCCCTACTGATCCTCTACTATTCGTCAAGACTACCGTCATCGGTCACCTCATGCGGGCATACCGTCACCATGACGTATGACATAGCGGGCAACCGTACCAGCATGACCGACCCGGATGCAGGCACCATGACATACACCTACGACGGGCTGGGACGCATCAAGTCACAGAAGGACGCCCGCAACCAGCAGGTGAATTATACATACGACAGTTATGGACGCATGCAGTCTGGCCCGGTAGGAGGAACGCCCCTCGTCTCAAACAGCTACGGGACGGGTTCTTCCAACAAGGGGCTGCTGCTCTCTGCAAGCGTCGGCAATACCTATCAGGCCTTTTATACTTACGACGGGTATGGACGTATAACGGCCAAGCGCTGCCAACTGCCGACGGAAGGGAGTCGCACCTTTGAGTATACCTATAACACGGACGGTCTTCCGGCAACAAAGACCTATCCCGACGGTACCGTGACGGCCTTCCAGTATGATGCCTACGGCAACCATGTGTCCACCACCATCGGCAGCACCGTAGTGTGGCAGTTGACTCAGGCCACGGGCAGCACCTCAAAGTATCAGTTGGCAGGCACGTTACTGATGGAAGAGACCTGCAATGCCATGGGGATGCTGACGGCCAGGACGCTGAAACATGGCGGCAGTCCGCTCCACGGCATGACCTTCGCCTACAGCCCGTCTACGGGTAACCTGACGCAGCGCACGGGAATGCTCCCATCTGCTGAGACCTTCACGTACGATGCACTTGAACGCCTTACCCAGGCGGGCAGTCTTGCCATGACCTATTCCACCGACGGAAACATCCTGTCGAAGACCGACATGGGCCAGTATTACTACGAAGGTGCCAAGCCTCATGCCGTGACTGGCATCGACAACAGCCGCTTCCTCGTGTCGGACGCACAGCAGACGGTCACCTATAACGGAATGGGGAAGGCAACAAGGATTCAGGGAGCCGACGGCTATAACGTGTACATCAATTTCGGCCCTGAGGGTGAGCGGTGGCAGGGAGCATTCTCGCATGGCAATGAGCAGTACACCGTGCTCTATCTGGATGACTACGAGGAAACTATCGTCTCGCAGCAGGTCAGCAAGTCCGTCTGCTATCTGGATGGCGGCGTCCTGGCCATGCGCGATGCAAACGGCACCCTTTCCCTGTATGTGCCTTTCACCGACAACCTCGGCAGTGTGACGCGTATCTACGACAGTTCCGCCCACGAGGTATTCAATGCCTCCTACGACGCATGGGGTAACCAGACTCTCTGGCTCAACGACATTGGCTTCATACGCGGCTACACCGGCCACGAGATGCTGCCGCAGTTCGGCCTTATCAACATGAACGGCCGCCTCTACGACCCGCAGATAGGTCGCTTCCTCTCCACCGACAACTTCGTGCAGGAGCCATACGGCAGCCAGAACTTCAACCGCTATTCCTATTGCCTGAACAATCCACTGAAATATACCGACCCGAGCGGGGAAATGTTCGGAATAGACGACCTAATATCTGTTGCTGTTATAGCTTACATAGGTGGAATAGTTGCAAATGTATCTCATTGTAGCAATACTAATTCAAATCCTTTTAATCCAGTGAATTGGAACTGGTCTAGTGCTGGTACGTATTTGGGAGTAGCAGGTGGAACTTTAAATGCTTTAGGGGTTACTTTAAATGTTCCAGGTATCATTACAAATGGTGTGCTTCATGCTGCTGGTAATATTACCATAAATGGAATAACGAATATTAGTGAAAATCATGACTTTTTTGAGAACTGGGGGTTGTCTGCCATCACTGGTTTTGGTGAAGGTGCTATAGGAGGATACCTTGAAGCAAAAAGAAAAGGTTTGAACTATTGGTGGGGGAATCGTTTAAAGTATAATCGGACACAATGGTCTTTCATTAATACCGACAAGCCTGATTATTATATTGAGCTTATGCATACAAGACCTATTACATATAGCAAAAACGATTGTATGATAGCAACCATGACTGAAATAGAAAATGAAAAAGGCGGTTCTCGAACATACAATTATTTTTCTGATATGGTAAGCAATAATCGTACTCCTGATGGCGTTATAATGAAAGTAGGTTATTATAAACAATTATTAAATGATAATTTTAACACAACAGAATTAACTCGTCAGTCTAATCTATTATTTGACCATAATTATATGAAAGAGGTAGCATTAAGAGGAGATGTAATTACAGTCCATTTTACAAATCCTGGCCATGCAGATAATGTGAGGAAACTGAAAGTGTTTCTAAGAGATACAAATAAAAATACCCTTGTGTTTAGACAGAGTATGTTTAATGCCAACCAATTGAAGTTTAATTATAAAAATGGTGTATCTTTCATTTTAAGAATTCATTAATTTTCATAGAATATGAAGCAATCGTTTTTATTCATAGTGTTGACAATTTGTATGTCTGTTGATGGCCAAAATATATCTGTGGATTCTATTGTGTTATTCTACCGTAATGCAGATACTGGCTGCTATAAAGAGAAACTGTACAAAGGTATGAAAGAGTATGATAGTTGGCTAGTTGACACGTTTCCACAACATGCGAAATTATGGAACGGTTCGATGTTAACGCCCATGTTTTCACCGTCAAATATTGATATTAGGGAGTATGACGACATACACTTCGTGGCTCTGAACTACTATGATATGGCAAACTACAGTGAGAAGGATAACATCTACGACCACATCATTCTTGATAGTACAAGATGCTTTTTGTTTGTACCACTTGACCACAAAGGAAAGCCAATGGGTATAACTGAGATGGTTGACCACTATACCTATGATAGTTTTACTGATAAAGGAAACATTGACCACCGATTTTTGCGTCACTTTTATAAACACCTGAAGTCTGTTCTTAAAATCAGCAAAAAACAAAATGCGGAGGCATTAGTTGCTCTACTGACAATAGGAAGCAAATACAATGATATTGGGTTTGTAAAGGATGGACGGATATTTTTTTGCTGGCCGAACCCTGTTGACATCAATGAAGTAGTTCAGCAAGATTTGAAGGAAGGCAAATGTGAATTAATCCGTGGACGAGACCACATTATTTTGCCTGAATATAGAGATCAGATTTCAAATGAATGTGTAGACTCAATAAAGAAATTAAAGACAGGACGTACAAAGGAGGCAAAGTTGAGGATATGTAATTAGATAATCACGGGAACAGATTCTTTTTTTATCTCCAAATAAAAGAGAATCTGTCCCTTCACCTATTATAGGTTAGATGAAGAAAATATATAGTCATAAAAAAAGCATATTGTTTCCTGTTGTCGTTTTACTGATGATGACTGGCATTTGCCTTAGTTTCTCTTTGAAGAAAGAAAATCCTATGCTATTGAATGGGGAAATCAGGAAGACAATAAAACGGAATAGCGACAAAGTTGTTCTGGATTGTAGTTATGATGTTTTTTCTTCTCACTATCGCATTACTCTCCATTCATATCTTTATGGAAGGAGATTTTCTGTCAATCCTTCTCTACTCTCTATCGGCACTTCCAATCCAGACATTATGATTGCGCCTATATGCAAAGCAGATAAAGACTCTGGGATGTATGTTAGTAGTCATAGTTTTTATTCTATACCAACATTCAAAAAAATTACATACGTATCCCAGGGATTTGATGTCACATTCAAATCTTCGATATGTCCCGACTCTTTTTCCCTTTACATACTTCCGTCAGATTATCTGATATATGATGGAAGTCCAGTCATTACTGATACAATAACAATAAGCCCGATAATCGGAGGGTGATTCTGCCAGCAAGAAATGACATTACGTATCGTTATAGATTGCATTTTCCTGCGTACAAATTTGGCTCAGTCAAAAGAAATGTATAATTTTGGGATCAGCGGGGACGGTTCTCCTTGATCACTTTTTTCGGATAAAGTTTTGGCATTAACGAAATATTTAGTATTTTTGCAAATGGAACCTATCAAATGATATTCAATGGCACGTCAGCCAAGACAGAGAAGTGGAACGGGCATCTATCATGTGATGCTCCGAGGAATCAACCGGCAGGACATTTTCGAGGACAACGAAGACTTCTTGCGGTTTATGGATTGTATACGTGGGCTGGTGTTGAGGTGTGACGAACAAGGCTATCCCCTTCCACCACTCTGCACCTTCTACGCATATTGTCTAATGAGCAATCATGTGCATTTGCTGATAAGGGAAAGGGAAGAGAGTGTCAGCGACACTATAAAAAGGTTGGGGGTGTCGTATTCGCATTACTATAACAAGAAATACGAAAGGACAGGCCACCTCTTTCAAGACCGTTTTAAAAGTGAACCAGTGAACGATATGAATTACTTCGTAACGCTTTTACGATACCAAAAGAACAAAGGAATGATGTACTGAATACAATTTGTGAATACAATTTGTGACTTTGGGGCAACACTTAGGCAGGCTTCCAGAATGACTGGCATCAGTTTCGGAGTTATACGAAAAGCAAGGAAACATGAATATGAATTTGGAAAACAAAAGTGATCAAGGAGAACCGTCCCCGCTGATCTTGAGGCTTTGCTTGACAATTATTGCATTAGTTATAGGCTTTACTGTGGCGGCTAATGCCATGAGTAAGGATGAGGTGTCCAGGCGGATACTCGACTTCTATGCCAAGGTGCCGGGTGAGCGGCTCTATATACAGACAGACAGGACTTGCTATATGCTCGGGGATACCATCTGGCTGCGCACACATCTTGTTGACGCAGCAACAGGCAAGCCCGTCTGCCGTTCCCGTTACGTGTATGTAGAACTCTACGAGCGCCAACACGACTCGCTTGTGGAGCGTATGGTGATAAAATGCGACAGTGATGATGTTTTCGCGAGTGCCATGGTGCTGCCTCACGATGCAGCAAAGGGTGTCTATACGCTGACCGCCTACACCCAGTGGATGCGCAACTTCAGTCCGAAGCATTTTGCCTATCGTCATATCGGTATAGGCGTTATGATCGACAGTTCTTCCTACATTAATCCTGTTACTAGCGAGACTGCCACGGAATCAGACATTAAGGTTGCGCAACGCAAAGGCCAACTGCTGATTCAACTGCAGAAAGCCCAGGGGGTTGACTCGCTATTCTGCGTGGTATGCGGTAGCGGCAATCTGCTTGTCACCGACTATGAGGCGGGAAGGGTCCTGAGAATTGACGAGCACGGACTGAAGCCTGGTCTGGTGAATATTGCCATGGTGAACGGCTTCGACGGCAGTGTTATAGATGAACGACAGTATAACTTGAAAGTTAGCGCATCGCCCATCGTCACCATCAATGGCAACATGACAGTCGGCAAACGAGAGCCCATAACGCTGACAATATCGGCCACGGATGCAGATGGCAGACCGCTGAGGGGCACGCTGTCGCTGTCAGTCACCGATGCAGAACAGATATCTGCTGACCGTCACATTCCCGTTATTGGCGATTATCTGTCAAGCAGTGCGTTCGACCAGAACATCTGCATGGTAAGTAATATGCTACATGGTGTTTACCCCCCTATAGACTACAATATTGAGACCAGCCAGAGCATAACCGGAAGCATAAGAAATACGCACGGAGGCAAGGTGAGGAAGTCACACCTTAACGTTGTCAATTGGTCTACTGGTTGTCGCCATGAGTTTGAACTGGGCGACAGCAGCCGATTCGCCCTGACTGTTGACAATCCAGAAGGCTCTGTCTTCACTATTGAAGCCACCCGTAAACATGGCAGTTACAAGTTGCTGGAGTTATTGATAGATTCGCTGACCTTTCCTGCCGTGCAGTTGCCGCATCCTCAGAAGAGTTTAGTTCCTGCACCACCAGCCCTTCAGTCAAACTACCAACAGTTGCATGCCATGGCAGGCCGCGACTGGGAATCATCAGGCGTGGAACTTCAGGAGTTCGTTAAGACCGGCACCAAGAGGACGCGCAGGGCCGACATACGCAATTTTGCGGGCAAAGAGCCGCCGCGAGGGTATAAGTCGGGCGACCCGGCAATAGAACGTGCTACGACGTTGAAGTCACTGCTGCTGCCTCTGGGTATCAAGATGCGCATGAACGACAATACAGGCGAGGAGATTATTGACAACCTCTATTGCAAGGTGTACGTAGAGAATGTAGTATGCAACGATGAAGATTTGGAGAACCTGATGGCCATGCCCACCACAGACATCGAGGCGGTAGAGTATTTTCCGCCCGACCCTGCCAACTCATTATTCCGCGTCGATTTCACCCACAGGCTACAGTTGCAGGGTGTGCTTTTCATCTATTTCAAGGAAGGATTACAAATAACAAAAGGCCCACGAACAGTGTGGCCTAACACTGCCGTCGTCCGCCAGTTGGGTTATAGATGCCCCGCCACGTTCTATTCGCCACAATATACCACAGCAGAGGCAAAGGCGTCAGCACGTCCAGACCGTCGCGCCACGCTCTACTGGAATCCACGTGTGACGCTTGATGCCAACGGACAGGCCAAGGTAACGTTCTATTCATCCGACACTTCCCGTCAGTATGACATCGTAATAGAGGGAGTTGCTTCTGATGGCCCGGTAATCAGTGAGGAGAAAATTAGAGACTCTTGGATCAGCGGGGACGGGTCTAAATGATCCATAACAAATCAAAGCGTTGTGACACCAAAGACTTGATAAATAATGATGATAGATTTTCCACAAAAGGCAGTCTTATGTTCCGTGTTCAACAATATTTTAATGACTTGAATATGTAGTTTAAGAATAACGAAAACCGTTGCGACAGATTATGTTATATCAATATGTTTAATCTTATATTTTCTAAAAACGAAGAGCTGTTTTTTGAGGACGAAGAACTATATGTAGAAATAGTCAATGTCCAAGACAAGGAATCATTGTTTGAACAGATAGGGGAAAAGTTGTTGTTTCCATCAAGTTTCAATCATGACTGGAATTCCTTTTCAGAATGCCTATGTGATTTGAAATGGTTAGACGTCCGCACAGTGACTATTTACCACGGTAGTCTCTCAACATTAAATGATTCTGTCTTTAATACATACGTGAATATACTTATCAATTCAATATACAGTTGGATTTATAGTATGGACAGAAAATATTTTCGAGTAATTTTTTCTCCTCAAGATAAAGAACGTGTTTTAAATGCTATCAAGTTTCACTTCCAAACGATAGATGATGTTTATGGCATAAAGGACGCATTGCATGTCAATATATCCGATGTTCCAGATAAGGAATCCCTGTTTGATCAAATGGAAGAAAAATTACGTTTTCCATATTTTGGTCATAACTGGGATGCCCTTTATGAGTGTATTACTGATCTGGAGTGGATAAAAGAAAAAAACGTAGTCATTAGTCATGATTATCTCGTTTCGATGCCAGATGATGTTTTAAATGTGTATGTGAGTCTTCTTATAGATTCTGTGTATAGTTGGAAATATTGGCCTTCAAGAAAAGGCTTTGAGCAGATAGGTTTCTACGTCGTGTTCTCTCTGCTTGACAAAGAAAGGATAAAAAGGGCCATACGAACACACTTTTCTGGATAGATCAAAAAATCGCAGGGACAGGTTTTTGATTCTGTCAGCAAGAAATGACAATACGTTTCGTTATAGATTGCATTTTCCCGCAGATAAATTTGGCTCAGTCAAGAAAAATGTATAATTTTGCAGCGTGTTAACAAAAAACGGAACAATGACTATGAAGAGATTTGTATTTGCAGCATCAGTATTGATGTCATCGGTATGTGCTTTTGCACAGCATGAGGTCGGCTCGCTGACCTTCCAGCCAAAGGTAGGCCTGAACATAGCCAACTACACCGGCGAGGATGACACCGACCCGCGCTACGGATTGGCAGCGGGTGCTGAGTTTGAGTATCAGGTTTCCAAGATGCTCGGCTTATCTGCCGGTGTGGTGTATTCCATGCAGGGAGCCAAGCAGTCGGGAACATACGATGGAATAAAGGCAGCAGCGACCATGATGACCGACTATGTCAACCTGCCTGTCATGGCCAACATCTACGTGGCCAAGGGCATTGCGCTGAAGTTTGGTGTCCAGCCGGCCTTCAACGTAAGGTCTGACTATGAGGTTAGTGCCCAGGGAGTCAGCGTCAGTGGCAGCCTGTCTCAGTTCGGCCTGTGATTATGGGTTTTGATTCTGTCTGCAAGAAATGACATGCGATTAAAGCGGCCCGTCGCATCTTTTTCGGTCGTTTTTCTTTGTGATTTGAAATAAAGTGCGTATCTTTGCACCACATACTATATTTTAAGGCAATATGACAGAAGAGAGCAAATACATACGGTTTGACTGGGCCATCAAGCGTATTCTGCGCGACAAGGCCAATAAGGAGGTGCTCGAAGGGCTCATCCACGTGCTTATTGGGCAACCCGTGACCATCACCGAAATATTGGAGAGCGAGAATAATAAAGACCGCTTGGAGGACAAGGGAAACCGCGTGGACGTAAAGGCACTGTCAGCAATAAATGACATGGCATTTCGTCAACAATATGAGAACGAGAACTGTATCTTCCTCTATGACTAAAACGTTTATAAACTAAAGAAATCATGAAAGAATCAAAAACCTGTCCCTGCGCTTCCAAGTATTGGATAATATTTGTTATGGTGGTTTTTATGGGCTGTCACGATAGTCACTGGGAGTTTAATGACAGATATCTCTATGAAAATGGAACTATTGCAGAAATTGATAGTATCAACTCTTCTTTGCATTATTTAGTAACTGAACGCGTGTTAAATTTTTCGGAGGACGATCATTATATTGTTGCATATCAGATTCCGACTTTCGGTGAAAGATACAAATTTATGAGAGAGTCTGCACCTATAGTTTATAAAGATAGCCTTGATAGACAATACCGTAAGATGAGGGAGATACACCATTGTTATTGGATAATCCGAAAAAAAGATTGTATGGTATGGGGACCTCTAACTTATGGAGATTTTATGAGGCAATGCAAGAATCTTAAGGTAAAAAAGAATCTGAATCCAAAATATGAGCAAAAGCTAAGTCCCTCTGATTTTCAATAACAAATTAGCAAGAATTCAAGTCAAAAACAAACACATAATGAGCAAACGAAGTCTTGACATCGCATATTTCCTCTCCTTCTGCATCGAGCAGTATAAGGAGGCGAAGCAACTTTCTGGGGCTGAGGCCGCAAAAATCTTCGACAAGTATGGCGTGCTGGAATACC
>JAEEGG010013903.1_pt1 | contig 17133 bp, 8 predicted proteins | sample 9134161 | NCBI WGS metagenome assembly JAEEGG01 (sample SAMN16246543, study PRJNA631951) | gut metagenome | biome: gut microbiome; feature: rumen; material: CR-attached | host: Bos | place: Iran: Karaj | collected 2018-10 | reverse complement strand
CATCGCGGCCATTTGGGCCATGATGCTGCTTAACGTGGTGCTGAGCATCGGCGGATATATCTATATCTACCGCTGCAACAAAACGGACGGCAGCATCCCCCCGCCCGGCGGCAAGTATCCCATGGTATCCGTGCTGGTGCCCGCCCACAACGAAGCCCTGGTGCTCAAGCGCACAGTGCAGGCGCTGCTGAATTTCGATTACCCCAAGGACCGGTACGAGGTCATCGTGATCAACGATAATTCCAGCGACAACACGGAGGAAATCATGGCGGAGATGGCGGCGGCCTATCCCCAAAGCCGCCTGGTCTGCATCAGCACCGACAAAGTGGTGGGCGGCACCGGGAAATCCAACGCCCTGAACATCGGCTTTTCCGTGGCCAAGGGCACGGTGATCGCCATTTACGATGCCGACAACACCCCGGAGCCCAAGGCCCTTCGCCTGCTGGTGGAAAACCTGCTGGTGGATGATAAGCTGGGCGCGGTGATCGGCAAATTCCGCACCAGGAACCGCAACGCCTCCATCCTGTCCCGGTTTGTGAACATCGAAACCCTGTCCCACCAGTGCATGAACCAGGCGGGCCGGTACTTCTTCTTTAAGCTCTGCACCATTCCGGGCACCAATTACGTGATCCGCCGCAGCATCATCGAGAAGGTGGGCGGCTGGGACGTGAAGGCCCTGAGCGAGGATACGGAAATCAGCTTCCGCATTTACCGCATGGGCTATTACATCAAGCTGCTGCCCCAGGCCGTCACCTGGGAGCAGGAACCCCATCTGCTGCCCATCTGGTTCAAGCAGCGGGTGCGCTGGGCCAAAGGGAATATTTATGTGATGATCAAGAATTTCAAGTATACCTTTGACCGCAAAGCCGGCCCCATGCGCCTGGACACCCTGTACTACGCCCTGGTGTACAGCGTGATGCTCACCTCCCTGATCGCTTCCGACTTTATTTTCCTGGGCGGCGTTTTAGGCACCATCCAGGTAAAGTTAGGCGGCTTCTCCTCCGCCCTGTGGGGCATGGCCATCCTGGTGTTCATCGCCAACGTGATGCTCACCCTGTCCCTGGAGCGAAACGAATTTACCCTGGAATCCCTTGGCCTGGTGGCGCTGATGCTGTTTTCCTACGCCAAGCTGTGGGTGCTTGTGGCGGTCAAGGCTGCCTGGGATTCCATCATGGACGCCCTGTTCAAGCGCGAGGTCAAATGGGATAAGACTGTCCGTTATGTGGAAGGACAATAATCTGGTTTTGGAGAAGGTGATTGATGATGAAACGAGGATTTCTGATTTGCGCGGCGGTGCTGCTGTTCCTTACGCTGTTCTGCTCCGTGTGCGGCGCTGAAAGCGCGAGGGCTGTTCTCTCACCGACGCCGACCGTCACCCCGTCTGCCACTCCGACGCAGACGGCTGCTCCAACGCCAATCCCGACGCCGACGCCAACCCCAACCCCAACGCCGACCCCGACGCCAAGCCCCACGCCGACGCCGGCCGGCATTGAGGCGGTATCGGTGATCGACTATGTGTTCGCCAGCGATCCCGAATTGGCGGGCAATCCGATTCGCGTGCGTCCCGAAACGCCGGAAACGGAGTATGTGAAAATCTTCAAGTACAGCGAAAGCATCGTGCTGCGGGGGATTTTCGGACGATCCGGGTATTTTTTCAAGATCCCGGATTATTGGGATACCCGTTACGCGCTGGCGCAGATCGAATATACCGTCAGCCCCATGATCCAGGGTGTGCCCGCGTCGCTGACCTTTTTCATCAACGATCGCCCCATCTTTTCCTGCGCCGTGGACTATGAAAACGGCGCGTCTCAGATCGTTTACGTGCCCATCCCCGTGGAAATGCTGAAGCCGGGCTATAACGAATTTGCCGTCACCGGCTATGTGCGCCTGTACGACGACGAAGGCTGCCTGGACGATTTTTCCGGCGCCAACTGGATCAGCATTTCCGAAGCCTCCTTTATCGAAACGGGCTACGACTTAGTGGATTTCGGCAACAAGCTCAGCTACTATCCCTATCCCCTCATTTCCAGCATGGACGATACCGGGGCGGACCTGACGGTGTACGTGCCGGACAAGGCCCTGGAAGAGGAGCTCCGCGCCGCGTTCCTGCTGCGGGCGGATTTAGGCAATGAAACCGGCGCTGAGGATCGCATCGGCTTTCAAGCCTTGCCCGCCAGCCTGCCTGCCCAGGGCAACGCCCTGATCGTGGCCCAGGCTGACCGCCTGCCCGACGAGGCCCGCAGGGCCATGCCTGCCGAAATCGATCTGAACCGGGAAGGGGCCTTCGTGTACCTGTACGGCCAAAACGGCAGGTATGTGATGGTGGTCACCGCTTCCAAGGCGGAGGACCTGACGGAAGCGGCGTTTATGCTGCTGGACACCGACCGCGTGACCCAGGAAAAATACGACTGGACCTTCGTTGCCGCCGGCGCGTCCAACATCGTGCTGGCCAACCGCGCGCAAAGCGCCCTGATCGAGAACGGGGAAACCCTCAAGGGCATCACCAACCAGAACGGCATTTATTTCGTGGGCCCCTTCCACCAGGTCAGCAACGTTTACCTGCCTTTCTCCGGCGGCTTCGTGCTGGGCGAGGGCGGCAAGATCGAATTGAAGATGCGCTACAGCGACAATCTGGATTTCGACCGTTCCCTGGTGACGGTATACTGGGGCGAAACCCCCGTAGCTTCCAAAAAGCTGGATCGGGAAAAGGCCACCCTGGACGTTTTCTCCTTCATGATGCCCTCCGATGTTGTGGGCACACACGCCTCCACCCTGAAAATCGCCTTCGACCTGGAGATGAAGGAGCTGTACTGCACCAAGCGGGCGGATGAAGTGCCGTGGGCTTACGTCAGCGGCGAATCCACCCTCTATTTCCCCGCGGGCAACGCCAGCGTGTACGATCTGTCCCTGCGGCCTTATCCCTTCCAGCGCCTGGGCCTGTTCAACAATCTGGCCCTGGTGGTGCCGGATAAAATGGACGAAGCGGAATACGCCGTTTTCGGCCGGATCGCCGCCCTCATGGGCGCGGACGTATCGCCTTACGGCACGGTGAACGTGTGGTACGCTTCCCGCTTCCCCAAGGAAAACCAGAATGCCCACGTCATTGCCATCGGCACCTGGCAGGACAACGCCTTCCTGCGCGCCATCAACGATAAGCTCAGCTTCCCCTTCACCGAGGACGGTTCGCGCTTTGCCAGCAGCAGCCAATTGCTGCTCAGCGAGCGTTACGCGGCGGAAATCTGCGTGCTGCAATATATCCGCTCCCCCTGGCAGGAGGGCCGCGCCATCCTGGCCGTCTGCGCGCCGGACACCCGCGCCCTCTCCCAGCTGGATCGCTACGCCGTCAAGCAGGAAAACACCTGGGCCCTCGCCGGGGACGCTTTCCTGATCGACCGGGATCTGGAAACCAAGAGCTTCCGTTTCCTCAAGGAAGACACGCTTGAAAAGGCCACCCTGCGGGATCGCCTGGAAAAGAATCGGGACGCCGTGGTCTTTACCCTGATTTCCACCTCTGTCATGTTCCTGATGCTGGTGGCCGTCATCCTGATCCTGATACGGTACCGCCGCAACCGGCGCGAGGAGGAAAAAAAGTAAGCGCGAAAGCGCCGCCCCTCAAACGATAGGACAGCGCTGACCGCTTCCTTTGCAAATAAGCTACCCGGGGATGATAGATTTGAAAGTCAAAAGAGATTGGTTTTCCACGGTCTCATTGATCCTGTATGAACTGATCATTTTTTTCGCGTTAGCGCTTTCTTTGGATCATATCGGCGACGGCGCGGCTTTCCCTTACGCCGTTCAGGCGGAATGGCTGCTGGGCGCCGCCGGTCTGATCGTTCTTCTGCTTCTGTTTTCGTGCCTGTGGGGAGTTCTGAACCTGAGCGCCCGGCTGGGAAAATACCGCAAAACGGCTGCCGTGCTGGAATGGCTGATCGCCGTCCTGCTCCTTGCGGCGGGCACGGCGCTGCGGCTGTCCAGCATTCATGCGAACCCCGTGGAGCCCGCCGGCGATTTCAAAACGTTCTATGATATTGGGTCTATGCTGAGCCTGGGTTCGCTGAACGTGCTCAGTCCATTTTACTGTGATTACATCGCCCTGTTTCCCACCACCATGGGATACGCCAAGCAGCTCGCGGCGCTGTTCTCCATAACGGATGCCAGCGTGAGTGCCGCGCAATATCTGAACCTTGTTTTTCAGGCCGCTTCGCTGTTCGTGCTTTGGCGCGCCGCGCGGGCGCTTTCCAGCAGGATCGGAGGCCTGATCGCCCTGGCGGCCGTTTCCTTTTGGCCCTCTATGATTTTGTTCAGCAGCTTCATTGCCAGCGAATTTTCATACACCTTTTTCGTGCTGCTGGGCGTGTGGCTGGTCGTCGCGCAGGAAAAGATTCCTTTGGACGCCAAGCGCTCTTTCCGGCATTTTTTCCTGTTGCTGGCCGCAGGCGCCGCGTTCGGCGTTGCGGCGAACCTTTATCCTTTAGCCTTCCTTTATGTGGCCGCACCCATCATTTATTTCCGCAGATATGAGCGGAAGCTGGCCCCCCGGCCTTTGAACGAGATCCCGTTGGGCCACCGCGCGGTATCCAAAGGCTGGAAATGCTCTGTTATCCTGTTCGCGGCGTTTTTCGCCGTCGTTTCCATCTCCCGTTACAGCGTCCAATACGACATTGACCGTTCGCCGGCCGGTCCCTTCTCTTCCCTGGGCTATTCCACGATGGTGGGCCTGAACCAGGAAAGCGAAGGGGCTTGGAATCAGCCGGACGCCGATTTCCTGGCTGAAAAGCAGGAGGAAACGGCCTCCGCCGCTGAAACGCAGCTGCGCTGCCTGGACATCGCAAAACAAAGGCTGAACGTTCCCTCCGTTTCCCTGATCAATCTGTTTGCGCAAAAGCTCGATCATCTGCTGGGCCGGGATGAATACGCCGCGTCCCTTTCCATTTTCGTGCAAAATGAACAGGGAACGCTGAACGCAGAGGAGCAAAACCGGCTGGAGCAGGCGATGGGGCTGTCCAACGTTTATTTCATGCTGATTCTTCTGTTTGCGGGGATCGGCGGCTTGCTGGCCTATTTCCGCCGTCCCAGCTTCACCTACGGGCTCATGCTGATGTTTGACGGCACCGTGATCGCCTATATGCTGCTTGAATGCCAGAACCGTTATCATTATGTGCTTCTTCCGATGCTGGCAGTCATGGCCGGGGTGACGGTTCAGGAAACCATGCGCCTCTGCGCCGCCCGCATGCTGAAAATCAAGCTGGAGAAAGAACAGGCGCGGCAGGAGAAAGCGGAACGGGAAAAGAAAATCCTGGAAATCGAATTGCAGGAAAAGGAACTGAACCGTCTCCGCGCCAAAGCGCTGCACGCTCAGTTCGACATGGGAAAGGCGATCCGCGAAGGTCATATCCGCGTGATCGCAAGCCAGGCTATGAGCAGTAAGCCTTCTTCCGCAGGATCAGGCGGAACGGCGGCGAAAAGTGCGCCGCCCGCCAAACCTCAGGAGAAGCAGGACGAAGGGAGCGCGCCTCATGAGTGAAAACCGGCAACGCGCCCGATGGCTGCAGGGTTATTTCACACGCGAACGGACGCTCGCTTTTTTTGCCGCGCTCATGGCGCTGGCGCTCCTGCTGATAAGCCTCGCGCGGCAGCCGGAGCTATACCCCGCGGATTTTGGCCAATACGAGCAGTATATGAACCAGTACGGGCTCGCCTACACCCGGGAGGACAGCGAAGCGGGCGAGCTGTATTATACCCGCGCGGTGACGGAATACGCATACAAGCACTTTTCTGTCATGAAGCTTTTTACGCCCTCCGCCGGATATACCACCGCTTACGCAGTGGCCGCCGTGCGCTTGCTGACGCAGCCCTTCGGCCTTTCTTTTTCCGGCAGCCTGCTGGCGGATATATGGATCGTCCTGCTTGCTTTCTCGGTCTATTTGCTCACCTATCATCTGCTCCGGCTGCTGCCCTGGGGCGGTTGGATACCCGCCTTGATCCTGTGCATGGTTTTTGCGGACGGCAACTTTGCCGCCATGCTTCGCGGCCTTTATCCGCAGGGCGGCACGGTCGTCATGATCCTTTTATACCTGGGCGTTCTTTCGCTGTATCTGGACCGGGTCAAGAACCGCCGGCGCCTGTCGCTGATCCCCCTGGCGCTTGTTACGGTGCTGTTCATCAAATCCTCCGCCATGATGTTCGTTTTTCTGCCCGCTGCTGCCGCGGCGTTCATTTGGATATGCCGCAGGAATAAACGGATGGCGCTCGCATCCCTGCTGAACATTACCGTGGCGGCGTTTCTGCTGCTTACCGGCGTCGTTGGCGAAGCCGCGCTGGCAGCGGGCGACACGGATTATTTTTCCGACGCCGCCGTTTACAACAGCGCTTTTCACGTTTTTCTTCCCCGCGCCGGGGATGCGGAAGAAACGCTGGAAGCGTGGGGCCTGGACGAAAGCTATTTGGCGGACGCCGGAAAATCGTACTACCAGGAAGCCGATTCCTTCGCCCATCCCCCCACGGACGCAAAAGAAGCGGAAACGCTTTTTTCAAAACTGACCGCCGGGAAGGTGCTCGCCGCTTATCTGCGCGATCCCGGCGCGTTGGTGCGCGCCGTGGAGGAAATGCCGGTTCCGGCGAATACTTACGTCAACGACCGCAACGTCGCCATCCAGCGCACGAAGGCCGGTTACATGGAAAAGCGGGCCGAAACGGGCCCCATGGCTCCCGTGCGGATGCTGCTGCCCTATCGCTGGACGGTATTCGCCGCTTGCATGCTGGGCGGGGCCCTGGCTGCCTTCCTTTACGCGGGAATCAAAAAACGGGGGCTATGGGCCATCGCCGGTATGGGGCTGCTCTGCGCCGCCCTGTATCTGCCCGCCTGCGTGATCCTGAACGGGTATTCCCTCGCCTCGGAGCATATGCTCTGCCAGGTGTTCCTGCAGGATCTGCTGCTGATCGCGGTTCTGATCGTTCTGGACGGCGCGGTGCATACCCTGCGCAAATGGCTGACCCGCTATTCCGAATCCCCCTTCCTGGGGCTGCGTACCGTGGCCGCGGAAACACCGCTGCCCCTGTCCGCGCTGAAAAAACGGGCGGCCCAGGTTCAGGCGTTTTTCACCTCTGTCTGTACAGACAGGCGCAGCACGCTGATTTTTGTCGCCGTGCTTGCCGCTGTGATGGCCTGCGCCACCCTGCTCAAGCCGAACCATGCCGCCTGCGTGAACAACGGCGACTTTGAACGCATGATGTCCAGCATAGACCTTACGTGGACTGCCGAAGCCGAGAGCATCCCGGAAGGAACGTCGCTGCATTGGGTCATCGAGGAATACGACTGGACGGCGGGTTTTGACTGGCAGCGGCTGACGCCCCTGAAGCCCTCCTACAGCCTTTACTTTTTCGCGTCTGTTTCCCGGCTGTTCACCGGCCTGTTCGGTCAGCCGATGAACACCTATGTGCTGGAATGGGTGATGACGCTGTTTGCCATCGCCGCCATCCTGCTGCTGGTATGGGATCTTTACCCGCGCTTTCAGGCGGTTACGCTTCCTTTCGGTGCGCTGCTGTGCGCTATCCTGCTGTCGGAAACCAATATCAGCTGGTATAACGGCCTGTTCGGCGAGGGATGCGTGATGCTGGGGCTGCTGCTCAGCTGCGCCTGCGCGGTGCATCTGGCCGTTATGCCGCGAAAGGGCGTATGGCAGCGCATCGTCTGGTTCGCGCTGCTGACCTATTCCCTGTATATCCTTACCACCTCCAAAGCCCAGATGCTGCTGGCCCTGCCCTTTGCCATTCTGCTGCTGATTGCCCTGGCCGTTCATCATTGGCCGCGCCGCAATTCCTGGCGTGCCGGCGTGTGCGCATCCCTGGCCGCCGCCATCGTGTTTGTCAGCATAGGCACCTACGGGGAGTACGCGCATGAGCGGAACCAGGACAGCGGCGCCCAGATGCACACCATGTGGCAGGCCTATTTCTACGGCATTTTCATGATCGCCGACGATCCCATCCACGAGATGGAAGCCCTCGGCGTCGACACCGCCATGGCCGCGGACATCGGCAAATATGTGGATTTCTCAGAAGACGTTCAGTATGTGTACCATCCGCTTTCCAAGGAAGCGAAAGAGAAATTCACCGATCATGTGAGCACGGTCAAAATCGTTCTGTGGTATCTCGCCCATCCGTCGAAAATGATTTATATGCTGAATCACGCCGCCGACGTGGCGCGGCAGATCTACACGGGGTTCCGCGTCTACAAAGGCCAGGATTACTGGGATTGGGCCAGCCGTGACACGGTGGACGGCATGGGACTGTGGATGTACTGGCGGGAAAGCATGGTGCCTTCCACTTTCCTGGGTTATTTCCTTTTCTATCTGCTGTATCTTGTCTGGATCATGCGGCGGCTGTTCTCCCGGAAAAATCCTTCATCCCGGGAGGAAAAAGCCCTCTGCGCCGTTCTCCTCTTCATTCTGCTGACCGGCGTGCTGCAGTATCCTCTGTCCGTGCTGGGAAACGGTTTCGCCGATAACCAGAAGCAGCTGTTCGGCTTCTCCCTGTGCCATGATCTGCTGCTGATGCTCGCGCTGGTGCGGTTTTTCAGGTGGATCGGTTTGCAGACCTTCGATACCCTCCGCGGGCGCCTGCAATTCCTGCGGAAGAAAAAAACCGGGCGCGCTGCGTCGTAGCATTTTCAGCCCGGCGCCGTATTCTACCGTTTGCTCCGTCAGAAAAGAGGAACGCTATGCTGTTTAATTCGATCGAATACCTGCTGTTTTTCCCCGCGGTGCTGCTGATTTATTATCTGCTGCCCGGCAAGGTGCGCCTGTATTTCCTGCTGGCATGCAGCTATCTGTTTTACATGTGCTGGGATGCCAAATACGCGCTGCTGCTGCTGTTTTCCACCGCCGTCACCTTTTTTTCCGGCCTGATGATCGGGCGCGCCCGGGAAAAACGCGGAAAGAAAGGCAAAGGATGGGTGGTGTTCAGCGCGGTAATCAACCTGTCCATTCTGTTTTTCTTCAAGTATTTCAATTTCACGCTGAACAATATCAACACGGTGCTGGATTGGCTGGGAAGGCCCGCCCTGCATCCGTCCTTTGACGTGCAGCTTCCGGTGGGCATTTCCTTCTACATTTTCCAGGCGCTTTCCTACACCTTCGACGTATACAGGCAGGACGTGCGCACGGAGAAGAACTTTTTCAAATACGCCGTGTTCGTATCCTTTTTCCCGCAGCTTGTGGCCGGCCCTATCGAGCGTTCCAGCCATTTGCTCGGCCAGTTTGATACGCCCCATGCCTTTAAGATGGAAAACCTCACTTCCGGCCTGCTGAAAATGCTGTGGGGCTTTTTCCTGAAAATCGTCATCGCGGACCGCGCGGCGCTGCTGGTGAATCAGGTGTTCCTTTTCCATTCCTATTACAGCGGCTTTGAAGTGATCATCGCCGTGATGCTGTTCGCCCTGCAGATTTACGGCGACTTCGCGGGCTACTCCTGGATCGCCGTTGGCACAGCCCAAACCCTGGGCTTTTCCCTGTGCAGCAACTTCAACCAGCCCTATTTCGCGGTTTCTGTCGCGGATTTCTGGCGGCGCTGGCATATTTCCCTTTCCACCTGGTTCAGGGATTACCTGTATATTCCCCTGGGCGGCAACCGGAGGGGCAAAGCGCGCCAATACCTGAATATTATGATCGTTTTCGCCTGCTCCGGCCTGTGGCACGGCGCGGCGTGGACTTATGTGATCTGGGGCCTGCTCAACGGCCTGTACCAGGTGGTGGGCAGCCTCCTCAAGCCGAAGCGGGAAAAGCTCATGAAGGCCGCGCATATGCGCACGGCTTCCTTCAGCCATCGGCTGCTGCAGTCCATTATCGTGTTTATTTTCGTGGATATCGCCTGGATCTTCTTCCGGGCCGGCACCCTGGCAGAAGCGCTGGATATCGTGCGCAGCATGTTCGTGTTCAACCCCTGGGTGCTGGCGGACGGCAGTCTGCTGGCCATGGGGCTGAATTCCCAGGAATGGACGGTGCTGCTTTTGTCCATCGCGGTGCTGACCGGCGTGAGTGTCATGAAAGAAAAGGGCGTCTCCCCCATCCGCTGGCTCTTTGAGCAGGAAGCCTGGTTCCGCTGGGGGGTGTGCATTGCGGCTGTGCTGGCGATCCTGGCGGTGGGCCTATACGGCCCCGGCTTCAACGCATCGGCCTTCATTTACTTCCAGTTTTAACAGGAGGAAGCTTTATGAAAAAAATTGCTTCTTTTCTTGCCTTCTGCCTGGTTTTTGGTTTGATTTATTGGTATGCGGATTCTGTGCTGATGCTCAAGCCGGACGACGGCGTGAAACTGATGGATGATTACCGCGGCCTGGAGCCCAACGCGGTTGACGTTATTTCCATCGGTTCTTCCCACGTGGGCGTCAATATCGATCCCGCCTTGCTGTGGAACAGCTGCGGCATTGCGGAGGTCAACCTCTGGAGCGGCATGCAGCCCATGTGGATCAGTTATTACTACGCCAAAGAGGCGCTGCGGTATCAGCATCCCCGGCTGCTGGTGGTGGATATGTACCGGTGCGCCGACGAGGACGATTATGGGGAATACCAGCATTCCGTAAAAGGCGTGCAGGCGCTGCAGCCGGGACTGGACAAGATCCACGCCGCCCTGACCTCCTTCGAGGATTGGAAAACCGCGGCCGAGACGCTGTGGGGCATGCCTGTTTATCACGAACGGTACAATCAGCTGACCAAGGAAGACTTTGTGTACGTCGCCAGGGAGCGGGGCACGCTCAAGGACGCCGGCGTTCATAATCAGCACGATATATACGCCTTTTCCATGCCGGATTATCCTTCCATCCTGGAAGAAGAGCCGCTGACGGCGAAAAACGAGGAATACCTGCGCAAGCTGATCAAGCTGTCCAAGGATCACGGCATAAAGCTGCTCCTGGTAACGCTTCCCTACCGGGCGAATGAAAAGGAAGCGCGGCGGGCCAATACCATCGCACGCATCGCCCAGGAGGAGGGCGTGGCGTACATCAATTATCTGAAAGACCTCCAGCGGACCGGCGTGGACCCGCAGAAGGATTTTTATGATACGGGCCATTTGAACGAAAGCGGAGTCGTAAAGTTCACCCGCATCATAGCCGAGGATATGCGGAAGCATGCGGATATCCCGGACAGGCGGGACGATGCTTCCTATACCTGGTTCGGCGAAGGTAGCCCGGCCCTGACCGCCCCGGCCTACCGGCTGACGGAACAGTTCATCGGCGACGGCGCCACCCGCTATGTGGACACTTCGACGTCTTTATACGAAAATCCCTACGCCACCTGGACCGTGCTGGCCCGCCTGAAACCGAGCGAGCCGGGAAAGGAAGGCGTGTATTTCTCCTGCGTATCCGAAAAATCCGGACGCATCCACGGCCTCATCGTGAAGCAGACCGCCGACGGGCGGCTGGAGCTGATTTGGGATGACGACAATTTCACATTCTTCGATACGCCCGTCAATGAGGACGGCGCCTTTACCGTGGCCGTCACCAAACACGTGGATACCTACGCGGTATACCTGGACGGCAAATTGGTGTTTGACAACATCGCGCTTCCGGCAGTCGCCTATGACGGGCCGCTGCTGATTGGAGCGCGCGCCGCGGAAAGCGGAGGGAAAACCGATTTCGGGGCAGGGCAGGTTTGCAGCCTGGAGCTGTTTATGGAATTGCTGACCCCCTCCGAAATCAGCGCCTGGGCGCCCGATCCGCTGCCCATGCCGGAACTGCCCCTCGGTTTCAACCAGAGCACCGCCGAGCTGCTTTACGCCATGCCGGAACAGTTTGTCGGCGGCGGGGCGTACCGGCAGGCGGACTATGTAGATACGAAGCTGAAGCTGTTCGATGATCCGGGTACGCGCTTTACGCTGCTCACCCGCATCACGCCGCAGTATCCGGACGGCGAAAACACCGTGTTCCTTTCCTGCTTTGCGGAAGAAGCGGACCGCTGGCGCGGATTGCTCCTGCGGGCTGAGAACGAAAATACGCTGAATCTGCTGCTGGGGCAGATATACAATCTGCCGATCCCCTATACGCCCGGCACGACGATCGATCTGTGCGTGGAAAAGGATCTGAATGAGTATACCGTTTATATCAACGGCGAAAAAGCGGCGGACCGCGTCCCGATCGACTGCGACCCGTATGACGGCACGCTGCTGGTAGGCTGCGAAATAACGCTGGACGGCGCGCTGTTCAGGAAGAGTTCCACCCATGTGAACTGGCTGGAGGTATACAGCGGCATCCTTTCCGATGAAGAAGTGCAGGCCTACCGCTGGCAGGACGCGCCCATGCCGTCCGAGCTGGTCGCCGCTTCCGTTGCCTACCGTCTCCCCCAGGCTTATTTGGGCGACGGCGTGGAGCATGCCATCGACACCGGCGTACAGCTCTTTGACGTTCCCGGCAAAAGCTGGTCCATGGATTTCACCATCATGCCGGATTACCAATCCTATTACGATATTTATATTTCCTGCTTCAACGAGGAAAACTACGCATATTCCGGCCTGCTTGTGCGCCAGGAGGACAGGGGCAAGATCGTGGTGTCCGTCGGAAAGCTGGAGACGATCGAAATAACCTACGGCGAAACGGACAAGCGCCTGCACTTTGTCATCGTAAAATCGGGCGACGCATACAGCGTGTATGTGAACGGCAAGCTCCGCGGGCAAGCGGTATCCCCTGCCCCACGCTATGATGGCAATCTGCTCATCGGCTGCGAACAGCAGCCGGACGGAACGTTTTTCCGCTATTCCAAAGTCAGGGTGCTCACCCTGAACGTGGCGGACGAGGTGCTTTCCGATCAGGAAGCCCTGCGTATTTCCAGCGAAGCCCTGGGCAGCGGAAGGTTTGACTGACGCTGCCCCTTTTTCTGTAAAAAGATGATTTTTCTTTGTTTCTGACGGAAGGATTTCCGCATCCGTTTTTGAAAGCCATTGCATTTAATGGAAAAAAAGTATATAATAGCGTGTGAAATGGGAATGTGCGGCCAAAGCGGCCGCCGCCCATGTCATCATCAGAATTCATTGAAAAGGAGATACATCACATGAACATCGTCAAGAAGCCCAACGGAAACGAGCTGACCATCGCCCTGGAGGGCCGTCTGGATACCACCACCTCCCCCCAGCTGGAAAACGAGCTGCGCACCGCCCTGAACGGCGTTTCTGAATTCATCCTGGATCTGGACAGCCTGGACTACATTTCTTCCGCCGGTCTGCGGGTGCTGCTCTCCGCGCAGAAGGTGATGAATAAGCAGGGCAAAATGGTCATCCGCAACGTGAAGCCCGAAATCATGGAAATCTTCGATGTAACGGGCTTTGTGGACATTCTGAATATTGAAGCATGACGCATTTTCGCCCCATTGAGCTGAAAGACAAGCCCTGGATGGACGCCTGCCGGGACGTGCGCCGGAACCCGTTTTCGGCGCTTTCCTTTTCGTCCCTTTACGCCTGGAAAAATACCTACGGCTTCTCTGTCTCCGGAGACGAGGATTTTTTCGCAGTTTACAGCCAGCACGATCACGCCTATTACGTCCCCTGCGGCAAAAAGGAAAAGTGCCTGGCGTTCATAGAGCAGACGTGCCGCGAAGAAAAGAACCCGCACTTTCTGTACCTCACCCGGGAACAGGGCGAGGAGCTGAAACAGCTGGGGTTCCATCTGATCCTGCGGGACGATCTAAGCGAATATGTCTCCTCCGCGCCCGCCCTGGCGCTGGAGGAGGGGCATCATATGCCCCACAGCTTCCGCAATAAGGTGCGGCATTTTCAAAGGCATATGCCTTATACTGCGCGCCCCTTGACGGAAGACGACCTGCCCTCCCTGCTGGACATGGCCCGCACCGCCGAAGTGGAGCACCGGGGAAACGTGGACGATTGGAATGTGCTGGAACTGGAATTGGAGGCTTTCTCCACCCTGGGTATGAGCGGCGTGTGCCTGGAAACGGAAAGCGGTCAGCAGGCGTTCCTGGTGGGCTATGAAAATACCCCCGAGGAATACACCATGACCACGCCCAAGCACGATCCCGCCCTGCCTGCCCAGACCACGGCGGTACTGATCCATGAAATGGCCCAGATCGTGAAGGACCGCTATCCCCTGATCAACCTGGAGGAGGACTTGGGCATTTCGGGCCTTCGGCAGGCAAAAATTCTGTACAATCCGGTAGACCGGCTGAACGTATACGAGGCGATCAGGTGAAGAAGACTCTGTGGATCCCCCGACAAATGTTTTACCGCGTGCTGTGGCCCGCGCTGATTTCCGCCGTGGCGTTGGCCGTGGCGGATATTGCCGACGCCCTGGTAATTGGCGCCCGGGTGGGCGAAAAGGGCCTGGCCGCCATCGGTATCGTTACGCCGGTTTACATGATCTATAACCTGATCGGCTACGGTTTTTCCACAGGCGGCTGCGTCACCCACGGCAAATTGACCTCCGCCGCCCGGAATTACGACGCGCTGTGCCATTTCCGCACGCTGGCGGCGTGGCTGCTGGGTATTTCCGCAGTGATTGCCGTGGGCGGCAATCTGCTGATGACGCCCCTGCTTTCCCTGCTGGGCGTGGACGGCAGCCGTCCGGAGCTGCTGGCCCTGTGCAAAACCTACGCCCGGCCCATGATCGCCGCCGCGCCCATTTTCATGCTCAATTTCATCCTGTACGATTTTGTGCGGTGCGACGACGGCGCCCGTTTGGCCTCGCTGGGCTTTTCTCTGGGCTGTGCCGCCGATCTGGCGCTGAACATTGTGCTGGTGCTGGTGCTGGGCATGGGCGTGCTGGGTTCCATCATCGCCACCGTGGCCGCCCAGGCGCTGAGCGTGGCCGTGCTGAGCATCCATTTGTTCAAAGGCCGCGGCGTGCTGCGCATGAAGGACGTTCTGCGGGCGGTGGGCGATCGGAAGGAAATCCGTAAAGAGGTTCATACCTCTCTCGTCATCGGCTTTTCCACCTCCATTCGCTATATATTCCAATTCCTGTTCCTGCCTCTGGGCAACCGCCTGCTGCTGCGCGCGGGGGATTTGGGCCTCATTGACGGCGACCTGTATGTGGCCGTGTTCGATGTGGTGATGAACGTTTCCTATGTGTCCTCCTCGGTGTTCCAGGCTTCCTCCGAAACCATGCAGCCTTTGGCCTCCGTGTTTTCCGAGGAACACGACCGGGACAGCCTGAAATGCGTGCTGCGGCTGGCGCTCAGCTGGGGTCTGGCTTTGGGCGCGGCTCTGGCCGGGATGCTGGCGCTGTTTGCCGGGCCTGTTTCCTCGTTTTTCGGCGTCACCGACCCCGCATCCCAGGCGGTGTCCATCCCCGCCATCCGCATTTTCTGCCTGAGCGCGCCCTTGGGCGGCTGCCTGATCATCCTGATGGGCTACTATCAGTCCGTGGGTGAAAATCGGCTGAGCAGGCTGATCACGCTGATGCGCAGCGCCCTGTTCCTGCTTCCCATCGCGTTTGTGTTCGGCATGTTCTATCCCGCCGGGTTCTGGTGGCTGTTCCCTGCCTGCGAGACGGCGTCCCTGCTGCTGCTGGGCGCGGTGAACCGTTTCCGGCGCAGAAACGCATTGACCGCGGATATTCCCGTATTCAGCGCGGTCATGGATAACGGCGACCACGAGCTGCAGCGGGTGCTGGAAGGGCTGGAGCGTTTCTGCGAGGAGCAGGAATACCCCATGAAAAAGGCCATGCAGATTCAGCTGGCCGCCGAAGAGCTGTGCCTGGTCACGCTGGAAAAAGCCTTCACCGGCAAACCGGAGGAATATATTCAGGTGACGCTGTGCGAAGAAAAGAGCGGCGATTTTTCCCTTCGCATCCGCAACAGCGCCCCGTATTTCAATCCCCTGGATATGAAAATGGGCCGTCTTCAGCAGGACGCGAAGGAAGAATTCCTGGATTCCATAGGTGTTATGATGGTCAAAAAGCAAGCCAAAGCGCTGTATTATCGGAATTATGAGGGCTTTAATGTAGTTCTGGCAATCCTGTAACCGTTCCACGCAAAGGAGAATTGGGTATGGCACGTAACGAAAAAGGCTGGGTATCCCTGACGGTAAAGCTGAATGTCCTGATTCTGGCGATTACGATTCTTCTGGCCGGAGGCTTGACGGTGATCGCATACCAGGTCAACAGCGAGCGGGTGGACCGGTACTATAAGCAGACCACTTCCGAAGCAGCTTCCGCCGTAGCCGCTTTTATGGACGGGGACTATCTGACCCGTCTGAAAGAGGCAATCAGCATGGACGATTTCGAGAACGTGCGTTTTTCCGCCATGCAGTCGGAAAATGAAGACCTGATCCGCCAGTGGCTCGTCGATCACGATCTGTATACCGGCTTCGAGAGTATCTGCGATACGCTGAGCCTGTACCGGGAAAAGTTAGACGCAAAATTCATTTATATCCAGTCCGTTCAGGGGAATGTCAGCGTGAATCTGATCGACCCGGACGAGGATCTTTCGTATATCAGCAGTTACGAGGAATCGCCGGAGGAATTTGCCGCGTATCAGAGCAACGTGCATATCGAGCCCACCGTGTCCACCACCGAATATGGATGGCTTTGCTCCGCGTATGAGCCCATTTTGGATTCAAAGGGCAATTCCGTCGCGCTCTTGGGCGTGGACATCGACATGAACGAAGTCATGGAAGAACGCCAGGTGTTCCTGATCGATATGCTGCTCTTCGCGGCTGCGCTGATGATCGTGGCCGTGGGCGTGAGCATCGTGCTGATGCGCAAAATGGCCACAAAGCCCCTGTCCATGCTCTCTCAGGCCACCATGGGCTTTGTGGACGGAGAAAAAGGCTATACCAAGGACGACGTGATCTGCCTGCCCATCCGTTCCAAGGATGAAATCGGCGATCTGTACCGGGAGATCCGCACCATGGAAGGCCGCATGGTGGAATACCTGGACAACCTCACCCACATCACCGCCGAGAAGGAGCGTATCAGCGCGGAGCTGAATATCGCCACCCAAATACAGGCGGACATGCTGCCCCGCATTTTCCCGCCCTTCCCCGACCGCCACGAATTCGATCTGTACGCCACCATGGACCCCGCCAAGGAAGTGGGCGGCGACTTCTACGACTTCTTCCTGGTGGATGACGACCACCTGTGCCTGGTGATGGCGGACGTGTCAGGCAAGGGTGTGCCCGCCGCCCTGTTCATGGTGATTG
>JAEEGG010013899.1_pt1 | contig 17135 bp, 11 predicted proteins | sample 9134161 | NCBI WGS metagenome assembly JAEEGG01 (sample SAMN16246543, study PRJNA631951) | gut metagenome | biome: gut microbiome; feature: rumen; material: CR-attached | host: Bos | place: Iran: Karaj | collected 2018-10 | reverse complement strand
CCGGCCGGCGTTGGACGGCGCGAGCGCGGCGAACGCCCGCGCGGCCGCCTTGGCGCCGCCTTCCTGGGCGTTCCGGATCTGCGTGGACTTGAACACCCCCGTGGAACGCATCTTGTCGGTCTTGATCTTCGCGAGGTCGACCACGACGTCGCCCACCTTCACGCTGTCGCGCGATCCCATGTTCTCGTCGACGAACTTGTCGGCGAACGTGATGAGCTGGCTCACCGCGCTGGCGGAAAGCGGACGGCCCATCTCCACGTATTCCTGCAGCGTGTTGGCTGCCATCTGCCCGAGCCTGGCGCCGTAGTGCGCCTTGAACGAGTCGAGGAACGCGGTGGTCGCCGCCTTGAACTCGGCGAACTGGGCGGATCCGCCCGACTTCTGGGCCGTCGTGGACTTGAGCTGGTCGCCCTGCACGTAGAGCAGGCTGGATCCGTCCGTCTTGGCGGACATCGTCCGGAATGAGTTGATGTCAATAGGCATGGGTCTGATCCTTTCTGGAAAATGGCGCTCTGGCCTGTTTACACGGCGAAGAGGCCTGGGGTTACACTTGAATCGCAAAACCTGGCGCGGCTGCCGCCGCATCGCCGCCGGTCGCCGGCGCACCGGCGGCGGAATCGGCGAGGCGCCGCCGCCAGACGTTCGCCAGCTGGACGAAACTCTCCATCCGCTCAACGAAATGCGGCTCGTCGACGCATTCCGGGTTGACCAGCGACTGCAAAAGGACGAAGGAGTCGTCCGCGTCCACGCCGAAGCAGAATCCGCACGATTCCGAGAAGCAGAACTGCGCGTGGAGCAGCTCCGCGAACACGCGGCTGCGCGCCGCCTCGTCCTGCGGCAGAGCGCCGACCACGGCGCAGGAGAAGAGGGCCGGGGCTTCGGCGTCCGCCGTGAAGACGTAGGGGATGCCGTCCACGGCGAACTCGGCCCGCGCGTCCGATACGTCCGGCAGCTCCTGGTGCATCGCCTCGGCGAGCGCCCCCATGTATGTCCTGAAAACGTCTTTCATACTCGTTTCGTCATTGGCCGCAGTCCTTGGGCTTCATGGCGGCCAACAATTAATTATACCAGAATTATCAGTGGGAGGTTCTTGCGAAACCCCGGTCCGCATTCGCGGACGGGGTAAAATTTTACGGCTCCTCTGCGATTGAGGAACTGGCGCGGGCGGGCGGATGATTTTCGCATGGTTCTCGCCGTTCGTTGTTGTGCCGCTATAGTCTAGCAGCGGTGTTCGTGTTTGGCAAGTCGAGAATGCACGAGCATCCCGCTTGAATCAATGGTTTGTGCGCCATTTTCCACGGCCATTCCAGACGATGCTTTCCCCTCAACTGCAGAAGAGCCAGCCCTGCCGTTCGTCCGGGACGAGGTCGAGCCCGGTTTTCGCGGAAAAGTCCGCAACGAGCGATTCAAATGGATTCATTGTCTTTCCTTTTCTGCCTTTCAGGCCTTTCCTTCCGCCGGCGAAGCCAGTCGTTTCCGCCCGCGTGCGGCGCCCGGGGGCTACCGCAGCTTCTGGGAGAGGCGGATGTCGGTGACGACGGGGACGTCGGGCGTGAGGTCGACGGTGATGCGCTCCTGGACGAGGGCGTTGCGCGTCGTTGGATGCGACAGATCCTACCACTTGGAGCGCGCTCCAAGTCAACGGATGATTGCGCCGGCGCGGCGGAGCCGCGCCGGCGCCCTCGCGGAGCGACCTGACGGGCCGCGCGCTACGCGTCGACGGGGGCGGCGCCGACCTTCTCGATGACCATCGGCGTGGAGACCATGTTGCCGTCCACGTCGATCGTGGAGGTCCAGGAGAAGCGCACGGGGAGGCCTTCGGGGCTGGAGTACTTCACCGTGATCGCGCCGGTTTCCTCGTTCCTGGAGAGATCGAAGTTCACGCAGGCGTGCTCGGTGGAGAAGACTCCGTAGGACATCAGGCCGCCCTTGAGCGCGCCGATGCCCGCCTGCGACACGGCGTACATGAGCGACACCTGCTGGCGCGGATGGACCTTTCCGGCGAGCGTCTCGAGCTTGTCGAGGATCGTCGGGATGTTGCCCTTGTAGACGCCGGGGTTGGCCTTGAGCCGGGTGCCGTCCGGGAAGGCGAAGCCGAAGGACTGCTTCTCGGGGGTCTTGAGATACCACTTGGACTGGTTCTGCGGATCGTCGGCCGGACCGTAGTCGTAGGGGCGCCAGAGGTCGCCCGCCGTGTTGCCGTCCAGCTGGCCGCGCGCGGCGCGCGTGGTGCCGTCGAGGTCTTCGATCGGGTAGGTCGCGGTCGTCATGTATTGGGGCGGAGCGACGCGCCGGCCGGTCTTGTAGGCGTCGATGGCCTCCTCGATCGTGCAGCACGTCTCCTCCATGATGAGCTGGATCTTGCCGCCGACGACGTCCGCGTCCTCCTCGTCCATGCCTTCGTCGATGAACCGGTCTCTGGCGATGTTGTCGACGGTGTGGGTGAAGTCGTTGATGCCCCGGAGCGACCAGTCCTTCGAGGGCATGTCGGGGAAGAGGGTCCTGGCGATGCTCTTCTCGGTCAGCTTGCCGGCTCCCATCTGCCGCTCGATTTCCTGCAGGTTGCGCAGGATGCGGCCGATGACGAGGTTCGGGCCGGTGACCTCCCTCTTGGAATGGTGCTTGCCGTAGAAGGAGATGGCGGCCTTCCGCGTTTCGGGAAGCGCCGGCGAGAGCTTGTCGAAGACGGCGAAGATCACGCGGCGCTTCTCGGGCGGCACGGACGCCAGGACGCCCACGAAGTTGCCGTGGCGCCCGGTCGCGAAGAAGCACATCGCCGCGTTGTTCTTGACGCCGAACAGCTTCTCCGGATCCGTCTCGGCGAGATTGGCGCCGGGCTGGATCGACAGGTCCTCGAAGAGGAAGCGCTCGAAGGCGAGGCGGCAGTCCGCCCTGGACAGCGCGGATGTCAAATTGAGCTCCGTGACGGTCTTGGCGTTGGCGAAGGTATTTCCGCCCGCATCCCTCGTGGTCTGCGCCGCCTTGAACCAGGTCTCGAAGGAGTCCATGAGGCGGAGGCCGTTGGCGAAGTTCTCCGCGTTGGCGAGGAAGCGCCCGCCGTACTGCATGAGGCGGTTCGGCTTGGAGTTCGGCTCGGCGACGGCCTTCATCGCGGTCATCTCGTCCACGCCCGCGGTCTGGGCGTAGAGATGGGCGGCGCGGGCGAGCTTGGGCAGCTCCCCCTTCACGAAGCCGAGCTTCAGCGCCTCGGCCTTGACCTCCGGCGACTTGAACGTCTCCCGGCCGATCCTGGCGATGCTGGCCTTCTCGGCCTTGACCCGGGTGGTGCCGTCCGCGTCGATGGCGGCCTTGACGGCCAGGATGCGGCGGGCGGTGAGCGGCTTGCCGCTGTCGTAGTCGTCCAGGATCATCGCCTTCCGGACGGATTCGGGGATCCTCGCCTCCCCGCCGAACATGCTGGCGATGGCGGCCTTGAAGATGCCCCGCGTGCGGTCGTTGACCTCCCACTGCTCGGACCCGCGGGTCCAGTTGTGGACGGAGTCGTTCTTCGCGAAGTCGATGGTCACGGCCTTGATGCCGCGATTGGTGAGCGCGGAGGGCGTCGCGTCGAGGATCGCCCGGCCCTTGTCGATGTGCTTGTTCGTCTCCGCGAAGTTCACGAAGGATTTGAAGATGCTGCTGTATCCGTTGACGTCGAGTGCCATGGCGTGGGTCCTGGGGTTGGGTGGTTGGTTAGGTGGTTAGGTGGTTGGGTTGTTGGGTGGTTAAGCGGTTCAGCCCGTCTACACGCGGGGCGGCGGGCGGGTTACACCGCCGAGTGTCGTTCGATGCGAGACATTCTACCACTTGGAGCGTGCTCCAAGTCAACGGCTTTCTCCTTCGCGCCCTTCGGGAAAGCGGATCGGGGGCGGGCGAAGCGAGCGACGACGGGCGCCGGCGCGGCGGATGCCGCGCGCGGCGCCTTCGCGTCCCTACGCCGAGATCTTCTGGCCGAGGCGGACGTTCGTGATCCGCGGGTTGTCGTTGGTGAGGTCGAGCGTGATCTCCTCGATCACGTCGACGCTGCCGAACGTGTCGAGATCCGGCTTGAGTTCGACGCCGACGTTGATCCCGCCGCTCCAGACATGGCGCACCGTTGCGGTGTTGCCGTCGTCGGAGACATGCAGCTCGTAGCGGCTGGTCGGATTCTCGAGGATCGTCGGAACCGGGAAGAGCTCGGGATTGCCGGTGCGGTTCACGAACTTCTCCGCTCCGGGCTGCGCGTAGGACGCCAGCGGATTCGGGCGCCTCTCCGTCGGGAGGAGGCCCATTTTGATCCGCAGGCGCGTCGTGTGCATGGCCAGGCCCTGGTGCATCAGGCTGGAAACGGCCTTCTGCGCGTTCGGCTTGCCGGCGAGCGCGTTCTTGAAGTCGGCGATCGCGTTCGCGTTGTTCGTCCTGTTCATTTCGTGGATCCTGTCCCCGATCACGACCGTGGCGCGCCCGAGGTCCACCTGGAACGTGTTGAATACCGTCGGGTTGGGCTCCTTGAACTGCGCGGCATACTTCGGTCCCAGGAAGTCGGCGAGATCGTCGATCGCCTCGTCCTTGATGACGGCTTCGACTTCGGCGACCGACGGATCGCCCGGCTCGATGTCGCGCCACTGGCGGATGGAGTTCGCCATGGAGACCGTGCGCCGGATGTCCTTTTCGTCCCCGTCGAGCGGGAGCTGCACGACGAAGTTCGCGAACAGCGTCGCGTTCTTGACGTTCATCTCGACGCAATGCTGCTCGAGAAGCTCCGCCGCGCGGGCGAGCTGCTCCTCGTTCAGCGTCCGGTTCATCCGTTTCGCGGCGACGGCGGCGGCCTCGCGCGCGTTCTCCGCCGACATACGCCCCACCGTCGCCACGAACGGCGTCGAGACGGCGGTGCCGTCCACGTCGATCGTCGTCTCCCACGAGAACTTCACCGGGAAGCCGTCCGGCTCGGAGTAGCGGACGGTGATCGCGCCCGTCTCGGCGTTCTTCGAGAGGGTGTAGACGACGGGCATGTGCTCGGAGGAGCGGATGCCGAGGTCCGCGAACGTGCCCACGAGATTTCCTCCCGCGCCCTGCGTGAAGGCGAGATAGAGGCTTTCGGTCTGCGCGGGGTGCGCGTCGCCGCAGAGCTGCGCGAGCTTGTCGGCGATCGCGTTGGCCTGCTCGACGCTTCCGCTCGCGAGCGTCGTGTTGTCCGGGAAGACGGCCTTGAAGCGCCTTCCGGCCTCGGAAACCGCCCGTCCGCCGTTCTCGCCGAACATCGGGGCGGCGGGGCGGCGCAGATCGAGGACGGCCTGGCTGCGCGCGCCGTCGGAGGTGCCGAAATCGGTGATGGAAACCGTCGCGAGGGCCACGTAGGGCAACCTCGGGAAGCTCTTCCCCGATCGGACCGCCTCGACCGCCTCCGCGGACGTCACGCCGCATTCGTTGAGCAGGGCCGTGCACGCGGTGATCTTCCCCGGGTCCTGCCCGAAGGCCGCCTGAATGACGTTGGTGGTGGCGGTGAGGATCTCGGCGTTCGTCATCTTCCCGGAGTCCGGCACCTCCGGGAAGAACCGCTCGAAGAAGATTTCGCGGGTGAGCGTCCCGTGCCGGTCCATCTCGGCGATCGCGTCGTAGTGGCGCAGGATGCGCGCGAGGACCGTCTCCGCATCGGTTACGTTGCGGGCGCGCGCCTGCGCGTCGTCCTGCCCGACCGGCCCGATCATGTCGAAGACCCGGTAGATGAACGAGCGCTTCTCGGGCGGGATCTGCGCGAACGTCGCGAGGCAGCCGCTCGTGTAGCCGCGTCCCATGAAGCGCGTGGCGGGGTTCGCCTCCATGTCGAAGACGGCGCGGACGTCCTCCGCGTCGATCGGGATCGCCTCGTTGCGCGCGATCTCCTCGAAGAGGAACTTCTCGAAGGCGAGTTCGGCGCCCTCCTTGAAGAACTCCGCGTTCGCGTTGACCACGGTGACGCTGCCGCCCTCGGCGCGGTTCAGCTTCTTCTCCGCGATCTTGGCGCACGCGTCGGCGAACCACGTCTTGAATTCGCGCTGAAGCCGGAGGCCCGCGGAGAAGTTCTCGACCGACGTCGCGAACCTTCCGCCGCAGGCGAAGAGGCGGCGCGCGTCGCTCTTCGGGTCGAGCGCGGCGACGTAGGCCTGCGCGTCCGTGCAGCCCGTCGCCTGGCGGTAGAGGTCCGCCACCTGCTGGAGCTTCGGAAGCTCGGACGGGGCGTATCCGAGCGCGCGCGCCTCGTTCGCGGCGGGGGAGCCCTGCGCCGTGAAGCCCTCGCCGGCGATCCGGAACTCGACGAGCTTCATCCGGATCGCCCATTCGCTGTCCGCGAGGGCCGAGTCCCTCAGGTCGAGCGTCGCGATGAACGCCTTGAGCGCGGCCTTCTGGCCGGCGTCGAGCCCGGCGGAATGCTTCGCGAGGAGCTCGGGGCCCTTCGCGACGGCCGCCCGGACGCGGGCCTTGAGCCTCCCGTCCGCGCCGCCGGCGTTGAACCGGCTGGCGAGGTCGTTCGTCGTCCAGTCGTTCACGAGATTCGCGTAGGCGACGTTGAGGAAGCGCCTCGCGTGGGCGGCGTCGGCCGTCGCCTTGCCCGCGGCGAGCGCGTCGAGGCTGCGGAAGCGTCCGGCGGCGGCGAGCGCCTCCGCGGCCGCGACGAACGGCGCCCCGAGCTGGTCGAAGAGCGCGTGGAAGAGGATGTCGCGCGCGGCGTTCCAGTCGCCCTCGCCCATCTGGGCGCGCCTCTCGGCCGGAAGGGCGTTCGCGAGCGCGGCGTCCGCCGCCTTCGCGAGGTCCGCCACGAGGTTGTAGACGTCCTCGTCGGACAGCTCGGGGACGTTCGCCGGCTTGAGCACGTTCTTGAGAACGGTGATCTGGTTCTGCACGTTCTGGTCGGCGAGCGCGGCGCGCGACGCGTCGACGAGCGCGGGATCCTTCCAGGAGCGGACGGCGAGCGCCTGGGTGGCGAGCTCGCCCTTCATGGCGTCGCCGACCGGGAGCGTGCCGATGGCCGTGATGACGCCCGCCTTCTGGTCGATGAAGCGATCGAGCTCCTGGTTGCACCGCGCCTGGATGCCCGCGATGTCGTAGTCGTCCAGCGTGTCGAGCGGGACGTTGGGGTCGGCGATGTCGCGGGCGATGCTGTCGCGGATGCCCGCGAGCACGCCGCCGCCGTCCAGGCGATACGCCGCGAGGTCGAGCCGGTCGCGGACGGCGTTTTCGTCGAGCCCGGTCTTTTCCGCGATTCCGGCGGCGGCCATTTCGAGCGCGTGGGCGTCGGCGAAGGCGACTTCGCGGAAGGCGCGGACCCCGATCTCGGCGACCGTGGAATACGGCTGCAGGACGGCGTCCGCCGCGGCCTGCACGTTCTCGCCGCGCGCGACCGCGATGGTGATGGCGGTGGCCACCTTCCCGGCGAGGTCGGGGAAGCGCGCGAAGAGCGCCTCCTGCGCCCTGCGCGCGACGTCCGCGTCGACCTCGAACCCCTGCGCCCCGCCGACGCCCGCGGCGAAGCGCTTCGCCGCCTCGACGGCGGCGGCTTTCGCGAAATGCGTCCAGGCGAAGCTGCGCAGGACGGTCGGCGTGGCGGCGCCCTTCATCCGGCGCACCTGCTGGGCGAGCGCCTGCCCGGCGGGGCCGGAAAGGAGCGCCGCCTTCTCCTCGGCGGGGAGGTTCCCGATCCCGAGGTCCTCGAGGGCGCGGCCGATCGCCTGCGCCGCGAGCGGGGGGCAGCGGCCGTTCGCGATGCCGTCGGCGATCGCCCGGTTGTCGGCGGAGAAGCCCTCGTCGGGCTCGATCGTCAGGAAGATGTCGGCGTGCCGCGCGTTGTCCGCAAGCCCCTGGATGCCGGTCAGGTCGGTGAGGTTCACCGCGAACATCTCGACGCGGTTCATGAACCGGTCGAGCTTGTCCGTGAGCCCCGGACGCTCGCAGGCGGCGAAGACGCACATGAGCTTCGTGGCGGCCTGGAGCAGATCCGGCGAGCCGTTGTGGGCGTGGACGAACGCCAGCGCGGCGTTCTTGATGCGCTCGCCGGCGGTCCCCAGCGCGTTCAGCACGTCGTTGCGCGGGGCTTCGCCCTCGAGCGCGGCCTCGAGCTCGGGGATCTGGATGTTCGCGGCGGCATCCCGGATCGCCGCGAGATCGACGCCCGTCACGACGTCGATGTTCAGGATCTGCCGCTTGATCTCGTCGCGCGTCTGCGGCGAGACGCCCCGGAGCTGGTCGGCCTGACGGAGAAGCGTGGCGCGCTCGTTCGCGACGCCGGCGGCCAGTTCGCGGAACTTCGCCTCGATCTCCTGGTCGGTGTTCGCCGGGTCCTCGCCCCCGCAGATGCGGGACGCGAGCCGGCCGGCCTTGACGCCGACGCGCCGCAGGTTGACGGCGTTGCCCTCGAGCGAGGAGACCGGCACGCCCATGAGCCGCGCGAGTTCGGCGCGCGCGATGTCGACCGCCTGCGCCTTGAAGCGCTGCGTGGTCGCGGCGCGGCGCATCGCCTCGTCGATCTCGTTCCGGAATCCGGAGACGGCCGAGGAGGCCTCGGCGGGATTCCGCGCCTGCAGAAGGCGCTGGAGGACGTCCGGGTGGCGGCGGACCAGATCGTTCGTCATGCCCATGGCCACGGTTTCCGGAAGCCCGAACCGCCGGAGCATCGGCTTGAGCGCGGCCACGAGGAAGCGCTTCGCCACCTCGCCCTGGGATTCCGCGAGGAGCCGCGCCTTGAGCGTTTCCGGCGTGGCGCGCCCGGGCAGGCGGTTGTCGCCGCGGAGCGCGGCGAACAGCACGCTGCTCGTGACGACCTCGACGAACGACATGCGCGCCGGAACGGCCTTCTCGCCGAAGCGCGCGAGGAGTTCGGCGCGGACTTCTTCCGCCATCCTCTTGAAGCGGAGCGGGGCCGTGTCGAGATTGCCGTGCAGGGATTCCTCGAGCGCCCTGTTGAATTCATCCGGCGACTGGACCGGGATGAACGCCCGGGAGTCCTCCGGGACCTGCGCGTTCGCCGCCGCCCGTTCCACGATGCGCTGGAACGGCGCGCTGTCCCGCAGCGTCTGGCCGTGGAGCTGCTCCGGATTCACCATCAGGAACGAAAGGAACGTCTGGGCCTCCTGGTCGGAGACCTTGTTGAGGAGCGAAAGCGATTCGTGGTCGCCGATGCCGATCTCGGCAAGCATGGCGACGGCGACCGTGCGCGCCTTGAAGCCGCCGCGCGGGTCGTCCAGAAGCGACGCGAGCCAGTTCGCCTTGCCGGCCGCGCCGCCGGCCTTGGCCCGCCGGTATTCGTCGAGCGCGTCGAGCGCCGACTGCGGCGTCGGGCGGTCGGCGCGCAGCTGCAGCAGCATGTCGTCGAGCTTGTCGACGAACGCCTTCTGGCTCATGCCGAGTCCGAGCGTGATCCGGAGGCCGTTGCCCCTCCTGTAGTCGATCGTGCCGAGCGGATCGTCGGGCGGGTTGCCGTTCGAGAGCCGCAGGATCTCGGAGCGCAGCATCTCGGCGGCCGACACGAGGAGCCTGCGGTCGGCGTCGTTGCGGAAGTGGATGTCGCCGGCGATCACGCGCTGGATGTCGAGGACGCGGCGGTCGGAGTCGAGGTTGCGGCCGCGCATGAACTCCTCGTTCGTCGCGCGGCGCGTCTGCTCGTAGCGCTGGAGGGCCTCGTTGCCGTGGCGCGCGTAGATCTCGGCGTGGGTGCGGATCGTCCCGTTGCCCGCCACGTTGTTGATCGTTTCCTTGTGCTCGTCGAGGATGCTGCGGATCTGCTGGCGCGAAAGGGGCTTCATGCTGCGCTGCGCCAGGGCCACGGGCAGCGAGGGGTCGGGCGCGAGGCCGATGCGGCGGCGGATGTCGTTCAGGGCGTCCGGGCCGACGCCGTTCTGGGACAGGGCGCGGACGAAGGCCTGCTTGATGGCCAGCACCTCGTCGTGCGAGATCGTCTTGACGTTCTCGTCCCGGGAACGGACGTGGTTGTTGATGATGTCGAGCGAGCGTTCGCTCTTGAGCTTGACCTCGCCGGCGTTGAACTTGCCGGAGGCGATCTGCTGGAACTGCTGGATCGTGATGTTGACGTTCGCGAGGTTGATTGGCTTTGCCATTTTGCGGGCTCCTTGTTTTGAAAAGCGTTTCCCTGTCTACACCCAGGACGACGGAAGGTTACGTCCCGAGGGGGGCGGCATCCGCGACGGCGCGCCATTCTACACGAAACCGCCCCGCCCCGTCACGCGAAAACGAAACCCGCGCCGAAGGCGCCCCGCGCTCCGGTGGGGCGAGCCCTCCGGGCGAGCCGCCGCGAACGGGTGCGGTCAGGCGAGGTAGGCCGCGGCGAAGAACTCGACCATCGCCTCGCGCGTCTCCGCGCCGAAGGCGTAGCCGACGACCTCGTCGCCGTAGACCTTCGTCACGCCGGACTCCGAAACGACGACGCGGGAGTCGTCGCCGCCGAGCTCCCCGCCGACCACGGTTTCCCTGCCCTCCGTCGGCTTGTGACCATCTCCCTCAGAGAGTTTCGGACACGATGTAGTCTGGATTGCGCTCGGAGAGGAGAACGGCATCCTTATCAGGTCTTGAAACGTCCCAGACCTCCGATCCGGAATACGTCTTTTCGAACAGAAGTGCCGTTCCGTCATCCAAGACGAACGCAATTCCGCACGCATCCCGAATGACGGTCTCGTCCGGTGCAGAGCCACGCACGTCCGTCCCCGAGTCGGAGTAGACGCGAACGGTTTGAATGGACCGGTCGATGCGAACGTCATGCCATTCGTCGGGATGAACGACGGAATCGTTTTTCTCGATCATTTTCAGCCAGGCGGTTTCCTCGAGTATCTCCATTGAGCATGTTTCGGGAAAACCACCGTTTTCGATCAGGCTCATCACGAACGTTCCGCGCGAAGTTTCCAGCCGGACATGTTCGAACGCACGCTGTCTGGAAGCCCGTTCGTCTTGCGGAAAGGGCTGGCCCCAGAGAATCAGGCGCGCCCCGACGAGTGACTTCAAGGTTTCCGTCGCGGGTGTTTTCAGTGTGTTGTCGAATTCTTTCATTTCATTTCTCCTTGGTGAAGTGGATTTTCCTTGTCTTGACATAGGTGGGAGGCGTGAGGTTCAGATCCACGGCGGGAGTGCCGTCTGAAGACGAAACGACACGGAATGTGATGAACGAGCCGTCCTTCAATTCCGCGACCTTGATGTTCGGCTTGTCCGTCCTCATTGTTCCGCCTTCTGCAGCGAGGCGGAAGAATCTTTCGGCCGTTGCGATCGGATCGGGACTTTCGATGATACGGGCGATGCTGTTCGTCTTGTCGGACGGCTTCCCGAAATGGCCATGATCCAACGGGAACTCCTTGACCAGATCGGGAAGGTTGTCCGTGAATGTGCGACCGGAATTTCCGCCTGGAGTGCCAGGAAAACCGCCGTGGCTAAACTTGCTCATGGCAGTTCTCCTTTCTGTGCGCCTTGTCGGTCCGAGATCGCATTGCGATGATTTGGACGGATCGCTCGGCAAGCAGTTCTTGCAGTTCCGGAAACATCGGTCCGTGAACCACGATGGATGGCGGGCAGAGCCGATCAAGCAGTTCCGCCAGCCCCTGCAGAAAGTGGTATTTCGCGGCCCGTAGCTGACATGTCCCATGTGTTGAAACGGCGACTGTCCTGCCTGGTTCAATTCCGTCAAAACAGAAGTCGAACGTCCGCCAGTCGCCCCATGTCGCGTTCGGGATGACAATCTTCCCGCGCCTGTGCAGGTCCCAGTCCATCGCCCGGTTGAGATACAGACTGTGGATTTGCTCGGCAAGCGGCAGGTCCCGATAGACGCTGTGGTCCAGCCCGATGACCCGCGGAAAACGTTCCAGTCGGTCCATCCAGCGATCCGGGTCCTCGACGAACGGAAGGAAACGTCGGTCGTGGACGTAGAAATGAAGAACGGCTCCGACGGGTATCGCCCTGTCCGAGATGTGGTCGAACGGGATGCCGTCGAGAGTGCTTTCATGAAGAACCGTTCCCGGGGTGAATGGGAAGTCGAATCTTCCCGTAAATGTGGCATCCTTCAGACGTCCTGCGCCGAAGATGTCGTATCTTGGTTTTAGCTTTGAATTGGACATGGTTGTCCTTCTGTCGTTTTTCCGGTTGACGGCCGGCCGGAAATCTGGCAGTATCCAAAGCGCCTACGCTTCAGGGAGCCCAGGTTCCCGGGAGTCGGCCCCCGGGGCTGTTGCAAGCGGCCCCGGCGGCTTTTTTGTTTGTAGTCCGATCCCACACCCGTGGGGCGGAGGCTGGTTGTCGCTAGGTCATGGCAGGAACTCCTTGCAGGATGCCGGCGGAGGCCGCCGCGCCGTAGCGCTGTTCGAAAAGGGATTTGTCAAGATGGAGGAACCCGGGCAGAACATCGCCCCCGCGCGACTCGCGGAACATGTCGAGCAGTCGCCGAACGCCGCTCGCCCTTTCGGTGGCGAGTCCCATTCCGGGTTCGCGCTTGCGATATCCGTATCGCCCAAACAGAAACCAGATGCGTCGCGATTCCGCAGGCTTCAGAAGTCCGATGTCCTGTGCCCGATGGACGAGCGCGCCCATCGACATCTTCCACTTTACCTTCAGTTCACGAAGTCGCGCGAACGTGAGCGGCGGCGAAAGGTCCTCCCGGATGTCGGACTCCGGCGCGAGGAACTCGCCGGCGAACTCGTTGGCCTCATCCTCCTGCCGCTTCTCGTCCGATTCGTCCGCGAACTCATCGCGATGCAGGACGACGTGCCCGAGCTCGTGCGCCAATGTGAATCGATGGCGGTCCGGCGGAAACGTGGGATTCGTGTTGAAAGCGATGCACGTCGGCGCGTCCGGATCCGGCTGCGGAAGCGCGAAGGCGTCCAGCAGGTCCGTTCCGAAGTCGAACGCGAGGATCAGCACCTTGTGGCGCTCCACAAGCAGCGGAAGATTGTCGATCGGCCCGGACGGAACAGACCACGCCTTGCGGAGGAATCTGGCCATTTCGACCGGGTCTCGCCCGTCACGGGCCGGTAGGTCGCTCCTGAACGCCTCCTGGCATTTCGCGAGGGCGCTCGCGTCGAGCATCCGCGCCTTGGCTTCCGCCTCAATCCGGGCGCGATCCGTCGCGGAGAGGGCGCTGCGCTTGCGATGCCGGATTCCGCCTTCCGGCAGAACAACGTCCGCTTGCGAGAAGAATGCCGGCACATAGCCGAAGAACGCGGCGGCCTTGTCGACGAACTCCTCCCCGGGAACCTTCTTTCCGCTCTCCACCTTGCTGATTTCCGACTGCACGACCTTGAGCGCTTCCGCGAGGGCCTTCTGCGAAAGCCCCCGCTCCTCGCGGGCAAGTTTGAACAGGTCTGGGTTGAAACTGGGCATGGTTGTCCTTTCGGGGGAAGAGTCAACCACAATCCGACCACGATGTCAAGCGAAATTTCATTTCAATGCAGAAAATATTCCATGAGCGATTCAAATTCGATAGCAGCAGCAAGGATAGCCGCCTATCGGTTCCCCTTCGCCCGGTTGTGCGTCTTGCAGAGCATCTGGCAGTTGGAGAGGTCCGTCGCGCCGCCCTTGCTCCACGCCGCCACGTGGTCGGCGTCCATTTCGGCGAGCTTCCAGATTCGCTTCGAGTTGGCCTCGTGTCCGACGGCGCAGAGCGGGCAGTTGGAGACGCCCTTCCTCTCCGCGGCTGCGGTCTGCTTCGCGTAGACCTGCTTCTTCTCCTTGTCGCTGAACACCCGGACGTTCAGGAGCTTCGTGTCCGTCTCGCCCCCGAGGACGTATTCGAACACGCCCCGACGGTCGGTCACGAACTCGTCGGCGAAAAGCGCCTCGACCCGCTCCCAGACGGCGTCGGGGGCGTAGGCGCGGCCGTGGTAGTCTTCGTAGAGCCGCCCCCAGTCGAGCCCGCACATCTCGTCCTTCACGCCCTTGAACACGCCGTCGATCCAGTCGATCACGCTCGTGAAGTGGCGGACGAGCTCCCCGCAGTCCGCGTCGAATCGGTGCTTTCCCATGTAGTCCTCGATCCGTCCGCCGGACACCCACCGGAGCGCCGTCTCCAGCACCTTCTGCCGGCGCTCGTCGCCCGCGACGTAGCACTTCCACTTCTGCATCAGCGAATTGCCGGAGTTGGAGAACACCTCCTTGGCCGCCGTCACGAACGGCCCCGAGTAGATCGCGTTCAGGAGCTCCTGCTCCACGAGCGGGACGCCCGCGATGTTGATCGTCCGGAACCACTCCTTGATCTCCGTTTCCTCGCCCTCGCACACGTAGATCGTGAGCCGCGCGCCGAGTATCCGCGCCCGCTCCTCGTCGTTCAGCCCGTCGAAGTAGTGCGGCAGCCCGCTCTCGTCCGCGACCGGGAACTTGTTTCGAACGAAACGGCCGAAGCTCGTGATCCGCTGCTGCCCGTCCAGGACCTCGTAGCGGCCGTCCGGCGTCTTCACGAAGTAGAGCAGCCCCAGCGGGTAGCCCTTCAGGAGAGAGTCCACGACCGCCACGTCCCGCTTCCCGTCCGCGTAGATGTAGTTGCGCTGGTATTCGGGCTGGATCACGAGCCGGCCGTTCCAGCCGAACAGCCCCTTGCCCTCGAGCTCGTTGTAGACGAACCCTTCGCATAGGTCGCCGACGGTGAGGAACGGATCGGTGAGAAGCGTTGCCTTCATTTGCTGGTTCCTTTCTTGCGGCGGATGAGGATGCGGGCGTAGGTCGATTGAAGCTTTCCTCCGATCCGAATGGCACCACGCCGATTCAAATCGTTGGCATTAGGAGTTTCGTCCTCGGTGTATTCTCGAGTTTTGATTCCGTATGCATTTCCGCGATCGGTGATGCCTAGAATTTCAAACTGATCAGGGCAATACTTGTCCAAGAAAGTGATGGGGACGCCCATTACGCCCGCATGATCGGCAGGAATTGCATCGCTAAAAGGAACTTCGATAGCATCGTAGTTGTCGTATTCCCGGTAGCCAATGCCGCGAACTTCCTTGTGTTTCGAAAACTTGATGTTGTCTGCTTCCGTCATCAGTTTGAGCGGTTGGTGTCGGCGACCGTGATCTAAGTTCGTGAACCAACGGACTCCCTTCACCCGAATATAATGGCGTCCTTGATCATCGATTCGCCAGCTGGCTGCTTCCAACGGATACTCGTCGGGAACGCCGAACTCGCGATCACCGCTATGGATGCTTTCCCCCAACCAAGCTTTGTTCGACATAATGAGCGGAAACACTTCCTTATAGGCAATTGCGTTCTGGTTGCCTATTATCAAGAACTTCTTGTCCGCCTCGACGATCCACGCAAGGAATTCGCGGAAGAGCGAGAAGGGGGGATTGGTGATGATGACGTCCGCTTCGTCGCGGAGACGACGTACCTCGTCCGAACGGAAATCCCCGTCGCCGTCGAGATACGACCATTCGAGGTCCTCGTAGTCGATGCGGCCGTTGCCGTTCGTGTCGCGGTCGAGGACGAGAATGCGGCCTCGGGCGGGGTCGAGCTTACGCCCCGCCGCGAAATCGAAGAGGTCGATGCCGTATTTGGCCTTCTTCGCCTCGGGCGCGTAGCTCGTGCTGACGAGCTTCTTCAGACCGAAGCGCTCGAAGTTCTGCGCGAAGAACCGGGTGAAGTTGCTCCATTCCGGGTCGTCGCACGGTAGAAGGATCGTCTTGCCCCGGAAAACGTCGGGGTCGTAGTCAAGATAGGCATTCACCTCCGCCTGGATGTCGGCGAGCTGCGTGTAGAACTCGTCGTTCTTCGCCGCCTTTGCGTTGCCGAGTTGCTTGTTTCCTGCCATGTTGCTCCTTGTCCCTGCGTCCGCGGACAAGGAGGGAGGCTCAATAAAAAGCGCGCTCGGTCAATGCCCGTCGCTCAGGCACCGCCAAGCGCCTAACAGGAAAGGCAAAGCACGAGCGCGCCGCTGGGGCGCGACTCGCTGCTTCGATTTCCTGTTGAAGTCTTGAAAGGTTGGCGGTTTCGAGCGACTTCGGATTGCAGCTATTGCAAAGGGTTCAGTTGTTCGTGCGGGTTACGTGGTGTCGGATTTCTCCGTGGGTTCTTCACGCTGGGGCGGACGGCTCGTGGAGCCATCCCTACCGTTTGTTGCGTGATGGCGTGAAGTCTACCATACGGCCGCTTCGGGGGCAAGCACCACAACGCGGCGCGGGCCCGAAGGGCGGCCGGTTCGACGACAGGACGAAAGGACCCCAGGACGAAAGGTCGTGCCCCAGATGCCTTCGGCTGCCGGGGGCCGAGCGAAGCGAGAAACGACGGACCCCGCCACGTACGCGTGGCGGGGTCCTCGCGAAAAAGGGTTTGTTTGCGTTTCAGGGCTTCCGCGTGGCGGGGTGACCCGGCCGTTGCTAGTCCCCGACGTCGATGTCGAGGCGGTAGAACATCGAGGGCGCGGTCGGGTCGAAGGGAACGACCATCGCCTTGCCGCCATCCTCGAGCGTCTCGAGCGTCGCGGACGCGGCGGGGCCGGTCGTCGGGATCGGGAGCGTCGGGGAGGAACGGACCTTCACGAAGTCGAGCGCGTAGTCGAGGTTGGCGGGAATCTCGGCGTGGAAGGGTATGACAACCTCGTCCCCGTCGATCCCGATCCCGTCCGCGCGGAGCCGGTAGTCCGCCGGGTCGAAGCCCTGCGTGTCGCTCCACGAGGCGTAGAGCGTCGTGTCGCCCACGGTCGCGTAGCATCCGAAGTCGGCCTCGCCGCTGGCGTCGAACCAGCGCTCGCCGCCACCGTTCGCCGCCGTGAACCAGCCTTGGAAAGTCTTGCCGAAGCGCTTGGGGACGGGCGCCGAAATTTCCGAGGACGGCTTGCCCAGATAGACTTTGGCCGGTTCTGCGGATTCGAACGAAAGGACGTATCGGACGGAGTCCGGCGCACTGAAGGTCCCGTATTTCTCGTCGTTGGCGACCGTTCCATCGAATGTGGCGGTCGGGAAGATGTTGAGGCGGCCGCCCGTGCCGCTCTTCCCGGCCGCGCCCGCCGCGCCGCGCTGTCCGCCCCTCTTGCCGTTTTCCGTCGCATAGATCGGGGTGTCGCCGTCAAACCAGCCGTCTTGCCCGTTGCGCGCGTCGTCCGCCGAAAGGCCGCCGTATCCGATGCCCCCGCTGGGATTCCGGGGATAGCCCGCCGTCGTGCAATAGTAGCCGCCGTTGCCGCCGGAACCGCCCGCGCCGCCGCCGCCGCC
>JAEEGG010013893.1_pt1 | contig 17140 bp, 14 predicted proteins | sample 9134161 | NCBI WGS metagenome assembly JAEEGG01 (sample SAMN16246543, study PRJNA631951) | gut metagenome | biome: gut microbiome; feature: rumen; material: CR-attached | host: Bos | place: Iran: Karaj | collected 2018-10 | reverse complement strand
TCTTGACCATTTGGGCTTTGACGACGGTGACCGCAAGATCCTTGACGCGATCGTCACGCTCTTTGACGGCGGGCCTGTCGGGCTTTCCACGCTTGCGGCCGCGCTCAACGAAGAATCGCAGACGATCGAAGACATCTATGAGCCTTATCTGATCCAGAAAGGCATGATCGAACGCACTCCGCGAGGGAGGAAAGCGACAGAAAATGCGTACCGCTATCTGGGAAAGAATCCGCCGGAGGATCCCGAGTCTGCCGGTCAGCTTAAAATATTGTAGCTTCGAAGTGTTCGCAGCTGTGCTGCTCGCAGCTTCGTGCGCACAGGCCACCGTGATCCGCGTCGGCATCCTGCGCGGCGCACCTTCCGCGGCTGTTTCCGGCGTGGGGCTGCGGGCGAGCGCCGGGGGACGGCATATCGCTGTTCCCAATTCGCTTACCGTTTCGGCAAAAGGCAACAGCCTTGTTGTCGGCGGTAAAGTCTGCGATTCTCCGCTGATCCTCACGGCGGTCGCCCCCATTCGCTGCGGCAAGGCTGCCTACGAGGGCGAGCTGGTCGTGCGTGCTCATAGTGGACGAATCACTGTCGTCAATAAGCTCGACATGGAAAAATATCTGCGCGGCGTGCTCGGCATCGAGATCAGTCCCGTCTGGGCACTGGAAGTCCTCAAGGCTCAGGCAGTGATCTCGCGCACATACGCGCTTTCGCAGATAGGGCGACACAGCGGCGAGGGCTTTGATGTGTGCGATACCGATCACTGTCAGGTCTACCGCGGTACGAACGTGCACGGACAAATGACAGATCAGGCTGTCATTCAGACCCGCGGACAGGTCGTCACCTACCGCGGCGCGCTGGCGCGCACGTTTTTCAGCTCCGACTGCGGCGGAGCCACGTCCGATATTCGCGACGTGTGGGGGCGTCCGGAACCGTATCTTGTTGTTCGACGTGAGCCTTACCCTTCACAGTCCCCCAAAGCGGAATGGGAAGCAACGCTGACGGCTTCAGAGATCCAGGCTGCTCTGGCCAAAAAAGGTAAAAGCGTCGGCGTCCTGCGCCAGATATCGATCGTTCAACGCGACGCGGCCGGTCGTCCCACGTTGCTGCGTTTTACCGGCAGTGCGGGCACTGCGACGCTGACGAGCGCCGAGTTCCGCATGGCCCTTGGCGCGAAAAAAGTCCGCAGCACGTTCTTTGAGTTCTCCCGCGGCGGCGTCCCTGCTCCCGCCTCTGCCCCATCGTACGCACCGCCGCGCCGGACCGTGCAAAAATCGACTTCCGGCGCACCTTTGAACGAAGAAGAGAAACTTCAGCTCAAAGCGTTGATTGCACAGAAAAAGTTTTCTGTCGACGAGCGTCTCGATATGCTGATGTATCCGGATCGCGAACGTTTTTATCTGAACAAGGCGCTTGGGCTGAAAAACGACGCTCCCGGAGCTGAATTAGCCCCGCCGCCTCCGCAGGAGGCCGAGAGAACAGCGCAGCCTGCCGCAAATGCCGGTATTTCTTCAGTTCAAGTCGCCGGTTCTGTCACGCTTTACGGCCGCGGCTGGGGGCACGGCGTCGGGCTCTCGCAGTGGGGAGCGAAGGCAATGGCCGATCATGGCTGGAGCGCCGAGAAGATCCTCAATTTCTACTATCCGGGGACCGTTATCCAAAGACGATGAAACAGGAGTGACGTGTGTGACGAACCAGCCGGATTTTTTCAATATCAACACTTATGATTACGAACTTCCGCCTGAGCTGATCGCTCAGGTCCCTGTCGAACCGCGGGACCATTGCCGCCTGCTGGCGCTTCGGCGCAGTGACGGGGCGCTGTTCCATCAGCATTTTTACGACATCATCGAGTGGCTGCGTCCAGGCGACGTGCTCGTGCGCAACGACACGCGCGTGATGGCGGCCCGGATCGAAGGCGTCAAGGAGGGCGGCTCGGCAAAGTGCGAGATCCTGCTCCTGCGCCCGGAGGACGAAGCTGAAAAACGCTGGGAAGCGCTTGTCCGTCCGGGACGCCGTCTGCCCGAAGGGAGCGGCGTTCGTTTGCCCGACGGGACCGTCGCCGTGGTCGGTGAGATCAAAAGCGACGACGGAGTACGTACCGTCGTCTTTCCGTCGGACTGCGATGTGCGCGCTCTGGCCGAGGCCAACGGCACAATGCCTCTGCCGCCGTACATCCACGAGCGGGCTTCTCGTCCTGAGGATTATCAGACCGTTTATTCAAAAGATCCCCGCTCGGCTGCTGCGCCCACGGCAGGACTGCATTTTACGCCCGAGCTGCTGGAAAAGATCGAACGGCTGGGTGTGGACATTGCCGATATAACGCTGGAAGTGGGACTGGGGACGTTCCGTCCCGTCAAAACCGACGACATCCGTGCTCATCACATGCATTCCGAACGCTGTGTGATCCCGCAGAAAGCGTACGATCAGATCGTTGCTGCCAAACGACGTGGCGGTCGCGTCGTGGCCGTTGGCACGACGGTCGTGCGCACCCTGGAAGGCATGTGCGCTCAGTATGGAGAACTGCGTCCCGGGCCTCTGGAGACCGAGATCTTTATCTATCCCGGGTTTCAGTACAAAGCTGTGGACGCGCTGATCACCAACTTCCACCTGCCCAAGAGCACGCTTGTCATGCTCGTGGCCGCGTTCGCTGGCTACGAAAATATCATGAACGCTTATGCGGAGGCTGTTAAAGAACGGTACCGCTTTTTCTCGTTCGGCGACGCGATGCTGATCGTATAAACCAGACCTGTGAAGGAGAAGTCCATGAAAAAGTTTTTCCTGCTCTGTCTCGCCCTTGCCGTTCTTGCCCTAGGACTGGCTGCGTACCGCTGGAAGCCTTCCCAGTGGAAAGATACGCTCGTTATGCCGTTCCATAAGGATGAAAAAAGCGACTTCGTCATGCTCAAGGACGGCGAATCGCTGCGCGATTTTGCGAAAGAGATCCGCGAAAAAGGACTTGTTGTCGACAGCCGCAACCTGTTGTACTGGCTGACCAAAAAGGGCGCGGACCGCACGCTGCGTTCCGGAACGTACGAGATCAAATCCGGTCCTTCATGGTATGTTGCCTCACAACTGAAAGACGCTGTGCCCACCTACGTCAGCGAGATCATCATTCCCGGCGCGTTGCCGGGCAAGCCGCTGCCGTTCGGCGATGAAAAGGCGCAGCGTGAGGTGATTGCCGACGACAACAATTACCCCGAAGCGATGCGCAAAATCCTTCCTAAAGAAGCCGAAGACCGCGCCGCATTTTTGCTGCCCGAAACCTACGCGCTGACGGAAAAATCTCTGCCCGCGCTCGTTAAATCGGCGTCGACAGCCTGGTTTGAGAAGTTCGGCGCGAAAGTTGCCGACAAGGACACGGCGTTCCGCACGGCTGTGATCGCCTCGCTCATTCAACGTGAGGGGCAGATCGACGCCGAGTATCCACTCATCGCCGGCGTGATCGAAAACCGTCTGGCGAAGAAAATGCTTTTGCAGATCGATGCCAGCGTCGTCTATGCCTGGTATCTGCTCAAAGGCGAGATCCTCAAACGCGTGCTCTACAAGCATCTTGAGGTCGATTCTCCTTACAACACCTACAAACGTGCCGGCCTGCCGCCTTCTCCCATCTGCGTGCCCTCGGCGGCAGCCTGGGAAGGCGCGCTGTCGCCTGACAAGCACGATTATCTCTATTATGTGGCGAAAGGTGACGGCACGCACGTATTCTCGAAAAACGAAAAAGAACACAGCCGAAACGTCCGCAAGTACATCACCAAAAAATGACGTTTCTGCACCGAGCATAAAAGAAGGTGAATTCCTCAATGGAAGAGAAAAAACGTTGTCCGGGCTGCGGCGCCGTCTTTCAGACCGCCGACGAGAATTTACCAGGATATCTTGTTCCCGGAAAGGAACCCGGCGAAGGCGTCCTCTGCAAACGCTGCTTCCAGATGAAGCACTACGGCGTCTATAAAAAAGCGCTCCTCAGCGATCCGAACATTCAAAAGGAGATCGCCCGTCAGGCGGCCGACTGCGCAGCGTTGTTCCTCGTGCTCGACGTGACGCGGCCGGAAGTCTCCATGTCTGATCTCGACTGGGCCGAGACGTTGCGCAAGCCTGTTTTTCTCGTGGCGAACAAGGCCGATCTTCTCGATCCATGGATCACCCGTAAGGAGGCTCTTACTTGGCTGGCGAACCGTTGCGGCGTCCCGGCGGAACAGATTTTTCTGCTGTCGGCTCACAATCGCCGCGATATGGCCGACCTGCGCGCGCGCATCGAAGATTCGTTCGACGCGAATGACCGCGTCCTTTTTGCCGGTGCGGCAAACGTGGGTAAGAGTACCCTTCTCGGCTCGCTGCTGAAAAACGACCTGCCGACCGTCTCGCGCCTGCCCGGAACTACTGTCGGCATGACCGAATACAGGATGGCCGACGGGCCTGTGCTCGTTGACGCTCCAGGACTGAAAGGCGAGGATCCGTTTGTTCCGGTCCTGTGTCCTGACTGTCTCGCGGCTCTTTCACCGCGAAAGTGTTTTCAAAGCGCTCTGGAAGTGTTCAAGCCGGGACAGACTGTCTTTTTCGGAGGTCTCGCACAGGTGACGGTGACCGACGCCGGTGAGCGCGGCTGGGTACGGCTCGGAGTGTACGCCCCCGACAGTGTGACGCTGCACAAGACCCGTGAGGATCGTATTGAAGCGCTGATCGCGGAGCACTCCGGAGAGCTGCTTGCGCCGCCGTGCGAAAAGTGCGCCGGCAAGCTGGCAGCGCTGAACTGGAAGGAACAGTCGTTCCGGCTCCATGCCGAGGAAGATCTGGTCATCCCCGGGATCGGCTGGACGGCCCTGTACAGCGGTGCCTGCACGGTCACGTTGCGCACGCCGGACTTCGTGTCCGGGCTTGTGCGCCCGTGGCTGATACCATCACCGGCACGTCGCCGGCCGGGAAAGAGAAACTTCTGATGGACTCATCACAGGCGCTTGATGCCGCGTCAGAAGCTCTTTTGAACGCAAGAGGCGCGGATTGGGGCGACTTCTTTTTGAAACGGTCGGCGGCCCGGAATCTCTATTTCACCGACGGCAAGATCGAAGAAATATCCAGTTCCGTTTCCGCCGGCTGTTCCGCTCGGCTGCTGCGGGGCCGGTATACGGCTCTGGCCTCGGCTTCGGGCGTGGAGCGCGATGCGCTCTTGCTCGTCTGGAAGGACGTTTGCCGTCAGGCTTCGGTCGCAGCTCCCTCTCTACCGGAACTGATTGTTCCTCTGGAACGTCCCCGTGCCTATTTTCCCGATGACTGGGAGATCTGTTATCGTATTGACCGCGAATTGCGACACGAGTGTCCGTGGATCAGACAGATCGTCATTTCCGGCGGTTCGGCCTGCACTTGTGCCGGGCTTGCGACACGCGAGTCCTCGCGGATGTGGCGGCGCGAGTCGAACTCATTCAGCGTCAGCGTCCTTTTGGAACGCGACGGGCGTGTCGAAAACGGGTACAGTTCGTGGCGCAGAAGGGGATCGGCGCGGGAGTTTTTTGACTGCCTCGACCTTGAACGCATGGCTCGCAAGGCGCTTGACCGTGCTATGCTCAACCTTGAAGCAGTGGAGTGTCCGGCGGGCGTGATGCCCGTCGTCCTTTCCGACAGGGCAGGCGGTACGATCATCCACGAAGCCTGCGGTCATGGTATGGAAGCTGATCTTGTCTATGAAGAGGACTCGTGTTTTGCGGGCCTGGTCGGTGAGCCAGTTGCGGCCGACAACGTCACGATCGTTGACGACGCCACGGTCCCGGACGCGTATGGGAGCTATGACTGTGACGACGAAGGAACAGCGGCGCAGCGTACGGTGCTTGTGGAGAATGGAATCCTCAAAAACTATTTGACCGACCGCCGTTCAGCCATGCTGTACCAGCTACCCCTGACGGGCAACGGCCGGCGCAGCGGTTATTCGTCCATTCCCCAGCCGCGCATGAGCAACACGTTTGTGGTTCCTGGGACCGAAGACGAAGGCGAGATGATCGCCGGTGTCCGTCAGGGCCTTTATGTCAGGTCGATGGGCGGCGGCGAAGTGAACACGACGACGGGGGAGTTTGTCTTTGAAGTTACCGAAGGCTATCTGATCGAAAACGGCGCGGTGACGAAGCCCGTCAAGGGCGCCACGCTGATCGGCACTGGGCCTGAAGCCTTGAAAAACATTCGTGCCGTGGGAAAGCATCTCCATCTTGATTCTGGCATTTGCGAAAAGGAGGGACAGAGCGTTCCTGTGACAGACGGCCAGCCTTCGCTGTTGATCGAAGGGCTTACCGTCGGCGGGACGGCGACAGAATGAACTCTAAAAATCGCTACAAGCTGCGCCGGAGCGCGAAAAAAACGCCGACGCGGTCGCGCGCACAGTCAAACGGCTTTGAATTCAGCGCGCTTTTCCGTCTTGGTCAGCTTCTTGTCGCGGCCGTGCTGCTCTATGTGACGGCGGCGCTTTTTACCAAAGGTGCCGGAGAACTGGGACAGGACGTGTCCAGTTACGTGCTTCGCTATGCCGGCGGCGGAGTGCTCCTGATCCTGCTGCACCTGTTTTACGGACTGCTTTGCTCGCTGCTGGGCCGTCAGGTTTCACGCGTGTGCAGTCAGTGGCTGGGAACGTTCAGCCTTTACGGCGCTGTCTGTCTGTTCCTGGGTCTGCTGCAAAAGCTGGACATAACGAGCAAGATAGGCCTGCTCAGTCCCGGGCTTTTGGGGCAATTCTTTTCAGGCCTGTTGCCGCGTTTTATTGGTACGATTGGCACGATGCTCCTGGGACTGTGCCTTGTTTTCGTTTCCGCGTTCAACTACGGGCACCTCAGTTCGGCGCGTGTGGCCTGGCTGCGCGAAAAATGCTCGGCGCTTCATCTGCCCAAGCTGCCTCGCTGGCGGCGGAAAAACGATGAATTCGACGAAAACGACCTGATCGTTTCTGACGCAACAGAGCCTGAGGAGCAGCAAAACACGCCTGCTCCCGAGGTTGTCTATGCTGTGCCGCCCGAAGAACCCCAGGTGATCGACGAGCCGGAGACCGAAAGGACGGAAGATAACGAAGAGGCCTTTGCCGAACAGGATCCCTCTGGCGAAAACGACGGAGCGGAAGAAGAGACGCCGGCTCCGGCGCGTAAGGCAGGTTTTTTCGCAGCGTTTGCTTCTGCTTTGCGTGAAGCGTTCTCCAATGACGATGAAAACGACGATGAAGAAGCGGAAGTTTCACGTGAAGTTGAGGATTTCGTCTCTGAAGAACGTGACGATGAGGATGATGAATCTTTTAGTTCTGAAGACGAAGACGCCTTTGAGGATAGACAAAACATCACCACTCAGGAGCAGGACGATAAGGAAAACAGCGGAGAGGACGAACAGACGACCGAGGCAGACGATCGTTTTGCGACTCGGGCTTTTGCACCGGAATATCCTTTGCCGACACGCCGTCCTTCACGCGTGCCCGAGGAAGGGGCAAAGGTAAACCGAGAGCAGATATTGACCCCTCTGACGAAAAAACCGCAGGTTGAGATCGAGCCCAGCGGCGCGCTTGACGGCACGGAAGAAACCGAACTGCCGCGCGGCCGCGTCATCGCGCCCGGCAGCTTCCCGCCGCCGCTTGATCTGCTTGGTCCCCACCGGGACATCCGCGAGGCCGTTGACGACGCCCAGGCGCAGGAAAACGGTGCCGCGGTGATCGAAGCTCTTGCTAACTTCGGCGTTTCCGCCGAACTCAGACGCACGATCATCGGCCCGACCGTCGTTCAGTATCAGATCCAGCTTGCCCCGGGGATCAAAGTCAGCAAGGTCTCTGCACTCGGCAATGACATTGCAGTTGCCCTCGGCGTTTCGGCGATCCGCGTTGAGGCGCCAATCCCGGGGACGTCATACATCGGAATCGAACTGCCGAACGTCAACCGCCGGGCTGTGCCGCTGCGACAGATCCTTGAGAGCGATGTGTTCCAGACGACCAAGCTGAAACTGCCGCTGCCTCTGGGGCAGACCGTTGACGGACGGATTCTCATTTCTGGACTCGAAGAGCTGCCGCACCTGCTGATCGCCGGAACGACCGGCTCGGGCAAGAGCATTTTCGTCAACAACTGTATTGTCGCGATGTGCTACCACAATACGCCCGAGCAGCTCAGATTCATCATGGTCGATCCCAAGCGTGTCGAGATGGGCATTTATGAGTCCTTGCCGCATATCCTCGCCAAACCGATCGTCACCCCCACGGCGGCCGTGCACGCTCTGGCATGGGCAGTGCGTGAGATGGAGCGCCGTTACGACGCCTGCTCGCTGGCGAAAGTGCGCAGCCTCGCTTCGTATAATGAGAAAGTCCTGCCCAAGGACCGCATGCCGCACATCGTCATCATCGTCGATGAGCTGGCTGACCTGATGATGACCGCGCAGAAGGAAGTGGAGGAGTACATTATGCGCCTGGCGCAGATGGCCCGCGCCGTCGGTATCCATCTGATGCTGGCTACGCAGCGTCCCTCCGTCAATGTCCTCACCGGAACGATCAAGGCCAACATCCCGGCGCGTGTGTCGTTCTCGCTGCCTTCGGTGGCCGATTCGCGGACGATCATCGACGTATCGGGCGCGCAGAATCTGCTCGGCAAGGGCGACATGCTCTTCGTCAGCACGCGTACTCCGCATCCCATGCGCATCCAGTCGCCTTTCATGGACGAGCAGATGAACATCCGTGTGGTCGAGTACCTGCGCAGCACGTTCGGCGATCCCGAATACGTCGATCTTGACGAGCAGGGTGAAGAACCCGGCGGCGGCAAGTCTTCGGATTTTCTCGAGGACAGCCGCCTTGAAGAGGCGATCAAGATCGTGCTCGGCACCGGCGTCGCTTCTTCAAGCGGTCTGCAAAGGCAAATGCGCATCGGTTTCACGCGCGCGGCCCGCATGATCGACACTATGGAATCAATGGGCATCGTCGGCCCGCAGAACGGCGCAAAACCTCGCGAGATCCTTGTGGACGAGGCCGAGGCGCTGGAGATCCTTGATCAGCATCGCGGCTAGCAAACAAAAAACGGTGAAGAAAGCCTGCGCCGGATCATCTTGATCCGGCAGGCTTCCGTCACCGTTTTTAAAAAACTCTGAATTTGTTGCGTTTGCGCCTGACGGCGATGCACAAAAAAAAAAGAGACCCTTTCGGGTCTCTCAGCTGTCCGGCGAGCGGAAGTCCTGGCTGAAAACAGCGTTTCAGCACAAAGTGCGGCTTGTCCTGCAAAGAGTTTTGAGTTAGACCGCTCTCTTGACTTTGCCGGAACGAAGGCAACGGGAGCAGATGCGCATTCTCTTTGCTTCGCCGCAGCCCAGATCGACGCGGACGGAGAACAGGTTCAGCTTCCAGCGACGGCGGGTTCTGCGGTGCGAGTGGCTGATCAGGTTACCCGTAGCGGGTCCGCGGCCACAGCAGTCACATACCTGGGACATGTAAAAGCAGCCTCCTTTGTGTAGTGTTCAGTAACAACTAGTGGATTCTATCACACAAAGGGGTATAATGGCAAATGGGTTTTGACGATTTCGCCACATTTTTTAATAAGAAAAGAGCTCTCTTTTCGAGAGCCGTGACAGGAGCCTGAGATAATATGGATTATTCGCAGAAAATCGCGCGGCTTGAAGAGATCCTCAGTCAGATGGAACGCGGCGCGCTTCCGCTTGAAAAGACGCTCGAACTCTATCAGGAAGGCCAGTCGCTCGTCTGTGAGTGCCGCGCCTTTCTGAATCAGGCCGAGAAAACCGTGAAGAAGCTCGAAGACGACGGCTCTCTGAGCGAGTTTGAAGAAGAGGAGGAAGCGTAAATGGACTTTCGCAGCGAACTGAAACGCCGCGCCGCTCTTTTTGAAAACGAGCTTGGCCGCTTTTGCTCATCTCAGGATGCCGCGATCCCAGCGCGGCTGCGTGAGAGCATGGATTATTCGCTCCAGGCCGGCGGCAAAAGGCTGCGTCCCGTGCTCTGCATGGCCGGCGCTGAGCTGTTCGGAGCAGCGTGCGAGAGCGTGCTGCCGATGGCCCTGGCGTTTGAGATGGTCCATACCGCTTCGCTCATCCACGACGATCTGCCCTGCATGGACAACGATACATTGCGCCGCGGCAAACCGACCAATCATGTTGTCTACGGTGAGACGCTGGCGTTGTTGGCGGGGGATTCGTTGTTTCTCTACGCGTTTGAAACAGCACTTTCTGGCCTGCTCAAAAACGGCGCCGATCCTAAACGTGCGCTTGAAGCCGTGAAACTGTTCGCCGAAGCGCTCGGTCCGTCGGGGATCTGCGGCGGGCAGGTGCTCGATACAGATCGCGCCAGTCAGGAATCCCGGCAGTCATTCGTGAACGACATCGCTTCGATGAAAACGATGGTGCTGATCCGTGCGGCGCTGTGCACGGGGGCCATACTCGCCGGCGCTTCCGGCAAAAAGCTTGAGTGTCTGATGGAATACGGCCGCTGCGTGGGGATCGCTTTCCAGGTGGCTGACGATATTCTCGATGTCGTTGGCACGCAGGCTGAAATGGGCAAGACGCTCGGCAAGGATGCCGAACAGGACAAGCGTACGTTCGTCAGCGCCTACGGGCTCGACGGCGCGCGCGCTGTGCTTCATGAGCTGACGCAGAAGGCAGAAGATCAGCTAGCTGTGTTTGGCGAAAAGGCAGATTTTCTGCGCGAACTGGCGCTGTTTCTGGAAAATAGGACGCGCTGAGATGCTGCTGGACAGTATCGGTGCGCCTGACGACGTAAAAAGAATTGCGGCCGCAGACGTTTCGGCACTGTGTCGCGAAGTGCGAAGCCGCATTGTTGAAGTGACTCTGAAAAACGGCGGACATATGGCTTCTTCGCTTGGCGCCGTCGAGCTGATCACAGCGCTGCTGCGCGTATTCGATCCGTCGAGCGATCGCGTGGTTTTTGACGTGGGGCATCAGGCTTATGCGTGGAAGATCCTCACGGGCCGCAACGCCCGCTTTGACACGTTACGATGTGAAGGCGGACTGAACGGTTTCCCGCGCCGCGACGAAAGCCAGTTCGATCATTTTGGCGCGGGGCACAGCAGCACGTCGCTTTCGGCTGCGTTGGGCTTTGCCGTCGCGCGCGATCTGCGAGGCGAGAAACATCACGTTGTTGCGGTCATCGGCGACGGCGCCCTGATCAACGGCGAGGCGTTCGAGGCGCTCAATCATGCCGGTTCGCTTGACACGCACGTGATTTTTATTCTCAACGACAACGCGATGTCGATCAGTCCCCGTGTCGGCGGCATGGCTCTGCACCTAGCGCGTCTTTCCACCTCGTCGCTCTATAAGGGCACGAAGAGCGTTGTCAAAACCGTCTGCCGCCGCCTGTTTCGCAACGATCGCGTCTATCACTGGCTGCAATCCGGCAAGAACGCCGTAAAAAAGGCACTTTTGCGCGGCAACCTCTTTGCCGATATGGGGTTGACCTACTGGGGCCCGTTCGACGGCCACGACGAACCTGAACTGGAACGCGTGTTCGAGCTTGCTAAGAACTACGACGGCCCTCTGCTTATCCACGTCGTCACGAAAAAAGGCAAAGGATATGCGCCTGCGGAAAATGACCCCGTTGCGTACCACGGAGTGCCGCGCGGCGGCGTGAAAAAATCGGGCGGCACGAAATCGTGGAGCGCCGCGGCAGCCGAGAACATCGAACGGCTCATGAAGCGCGACGAACGTGTCGTCGCGCTCACGCCGGCAATGGCCGACGGTTCCGGTCTGTGCGGTGTGCGTGCCCGTTACCCGGAACGCTTCTTCGACGTCGGTATTGCCGAAGAACACATGATAACCTTTGCGGCGGGCCTGGCGGCCGGAGGTCAAAGGCCGGTGGCCTGTATCTATTCGACGTTTTTGCAACGCGCTGTCGATCAGCTTGTGCACGACGTGTGTCTGCAAAATCTGCCTGTGATCCTAGCCGTTGACCGCGCCGGGCTTGTCGGCGACGACGGCGAGACGCATCAGGGGCTGTTCGACGCCAACTGGGCGAGCACGGTCCCGAACCTGACGGTGTGGTCGCCGTTTGACGAACCCACTTTGACTGCCGCGTTTGACGAGGCTGCCGCGCATGACGGACCTTCGCTGATACGTTATCCACGCGGCGCCGTTGCAGAGCTGAACGCTTCCGAAAATGCAGACAGAAACGCGCAGCGAACATTTATCGGCACAAACTCTTCCATCTGCCTTGTCGCTTACGGCGCTTCGTGCGCCGTCGCACTTCAAGCGGCCGACAGCGCCGAAAACAGCGGCCGTTCGCGGCCTGCCGTGCTGCTCCTGAACAGGATCAATCCGCTTCCTGACGACATTCTCGATCTTCTTCGCAGCTTTGCAAAGATCATCGTCGTCGAAGAAAGTTATCGACGCGGCGGGGTAGGCGAAAGACTCAGTCTGCTGTGCGGTCAGCGCGCTCTGAACTGCTGTGTCACGAGTGTGGCGATCGATCCGTTCTTTGTTGCCCCCGGCACGCAGGAGCAGCAGAGACGCCGCTTCTGTTTGACGCCTGAAGGGATCGTGCAGCTGCTATGAGTGCCAGGATTGCCAGACAGCGTCTTGATACGCGCCTTGTGGAAGAAGGATTGGCCGCCGACGTGAAAACGGCGTCTGCGCTGATCATGGAGGGACGCGTGCTTGCCGGCGGACAGCCAGCCAAGGGCGCGGGAACGCTGATCCGCGACGACGTGCCCGTGGCACTCAAAGGCGGCGACGGAACATGGGTCAGCCGCGGCGCGTACAAGCTGCTCACGGCGGTCGAGCGATTTGGACTTGATCTGAGCGGCCGCGTCTGTCTTGACGTCGGTTCATCCACGGGAGGATTCACGCAGGTCATGCTTGCCCGCGGCGCGGCGCGGGTCTACTCCGTCGACGTCGGATATGGCCTGCTCGACTGGAGCCTGCGCAGCGATTCGCGCGTGTCCGTTATGGAACGCACGAACGCGCGTCTACTGACGCCGGAGATGTTTTCGCCGGCGCCGGATTTTGCCGCCAGCGACGCTTCGTTCATCTCGCTTCGGTTGCTGCTTGAGCCAATGGCGAACGTCACGCTTCCCGAATCTGAGGCGGTCGTCCTCGTCAAGCCTCAGTTTGAGGCAAGAAAAGCGGACGTGGGGGAGGGCGGCGTCGTACGTTCGCCGTCTGTCCACGTCACGGTGCTGGGGGAGCTGTTGTCGTTCATTGCTGAGGAAACGCCCTGGTGCGTAACGGAAGCGTCATGGTCATCGATCAAAGGGCCGAAGGGCAACATCGAGTTTCTTCTGCACCTGCGCAAGGGTACGCCGTCCGCGGAAATCGACGTGGAAAAACTTGTCATGGACGCGCATGAAGCACTTGACCGCCGCTAATGCCTTGCGGTGATAACTTGTATACGGACAGAAATCTGCTAAAATCATCGTGTCTTGCGCTGTGAAGCGTGTCTGAAGGGAGGAACGGACGTGAAATTCGGCCTGATCGTCAATTTGTCAAAACCCCAGGAGATTCGCCTTGCGAATGAACTGTGCCTGTGGGGCGAGCAGCGCGGAAATCCGTTCCTGCTCTATCCCAAGGCGGCTGCTGCTCTGGGCAGGGAATCCCTCCCCAGAGAGCGCTGGCTTGAAGAGGTCGAGACGGCACTCGTGCTCGGCGGCGACGGCACGTTCCTCAAAGCCGCCCGTATGGTGCGCGAAACGAACATCAATCTGTTCGGTATCTGCACGGGGCATTTGGGGTTCCTTGCTGTCGGCAACCCCTTGCGCGCCAAGGAGGAAACGCTTCAGATCGAACGCGGGGATTTTACCGTGCAGACGCGGCGTTTTCTTGAAGGCGTCGTTACCGGACTGGACGGGCAGAGGCGCGTCTACGCGCTCAACGATTTCGTGCTCAAGGGGGGCGCTGCGCGTCTTGTTTCCATCGATACGCGGGTACAGGGCAAACCGATGTGCGAATACCGTGCCGACGGTCTCATCGTCGCCACGCCCACCGGTTCGACGGCCTATGCCTTGTCTGCCGGCGGTCCTATCGTTCCGCCCTCTCTTGAATGTATGGTGCTCGTTCCGATTTGCGCGCACACTCTTTACGCGCGTCCGACGCTGCTGGGGCCTTCCGACTGCCTGACGTTGCGTCCGGCCGACGGCGGTGAACTGTTCCTGACGGCTGACGGCGATGAGGTCGTGCCGATGAGAGGCGCAGAACGCCTGGACGTTCGTCTCTCGACAGACCATCGTGTCAACATGATTTCGCTGCCTCATTTCGATTATTATGATCTGCTTCACGAAAAGCTGATGTGGGGCTGGAATCCCGTGAACGAGGGGAGGGAGCGGCGTGCTTGAGGAACTGCGGCTGGCGTCTGTCGGCGGCATAGCCGAGGCGACGCTGAACTTCGGCGCAGGACTGATTGCGGTGACGGGTGAAAGCGGTGCGGGCAAGAGCAGTCTTGTGCGCGGCCTTGAGCTTGTCTGCGGCAAGCGCGCTTCTGCCGGCTCCATCCGTGCCGGCGACGAGACGGCGGCAGCCGAGGCGTTTTTCGGCGTCGATACGGACATCGACGGGCTTGATGATGCCCTTCAGCCACGCGAGGGCTCGTTCTCGATGAAGCGTGAACTGTTGCGTTCCGGCCGCGGTAAAAGTTCCATCCAGGGGCGTACAGTGCCCCTTAACGTCCTGGCCGATACGGCGCCGTCGCTCATCACGATCCAGAGCCAGTTCGCACAGTTGGAACTGCTTGATCCAGAACGTCAGCTTCGTATCCTTGACGCCTGCGGCGGTAGGGAGTTGCGCGACTGCCGCACCAGACTGGAAACGGTCTTTTATCAGGTACTCGATATCGAGCGTGAATTGCGGCAGAACAAGGCGCGCGAGCGTGAAGTCACGCAGACCTACGGCGAGCTGACGGAAATCGCTCCAATACTCGAACGCCTGAAGCTGGAAAGCGACAGCGAAGACAAGCTCGCCGCCCAATATGAGGAAGACGAGCGCGAACTTCGCCGACTCCGCGAATTGCGCGGCCGTTTTCGTGTCCTGCGCGGCGATGAAGAAGGCGGCCTGATCTCTGAGCTGAGTGAGGCGCTTGACGGCGCGACCTCAGTTCTTTCTGGCGACGATCGTGAAAAAGCAGCTGAAGCTGCTCAAATGGCGTTGTCCGCCCTTGATTCGTTCGTCGATATGCTAGCGGCGCTCGCACCGGCAGAAAAGATCTCGGCGATCGAAGACGAACTTGAAGAAGTCGAGACGACGCTGGGACTTATCCGCAAATGCAAACGCGCGGCAAAGGCCGGTTCGTTTGCCGAACTGATCGACTTCTGGCACAGGGGAGAGGAAGAACTGCGTTGGCTTGGCGACGTTGTGAGAGTCCAGAACGAGTTGACAGAAAAAGCCACGGAAGCGAAAAAGGCACTCGCCAAAGAAGCCCGCGCTCTGTTGCAACTGCGCTCTGCCGCCGCGCGCGAACTGGAACGCCGTGTCAGCGTCAACCTTGCTGATCTGGCTATGGAACATACCCAGTTCCGCGTCCGCGTCACTGAGACAAATAAACTCCGCGCCAACGGCGCGGAGAAAGTCGATTTCGTCCTGCTGCGCGGCGATACCGAGATCCCGGTAGCAAAAGCCGCTTCCGGAGGAGAACTGAGCCGTCTGCTGCTGGCCATACAGGTCTCGTTGCCGCCGCAGCTGATCGCCCCAACTGTCGTCTTTGACGAAGTCGAAGCCGGTCTCGGCGGTCGGGCTGCCTATCTTACCGGGCTGAAACTGCGCGATCTCTCAACGCACGTCCAGGTCATCCTCATCACGCACGAAGCCAGCATTGCCGCAATGGCCAACCAGCATTACAAAGTCGAGCGCAGCGGCGACCTATCTTCTATATCGCTCATCGAAGGCGAAGAGCGCGTTCGCGAGATCGCGCGGATGCTTTCCGGCCGCAGTGACGACGAAGAAGCACTGGCTCACGCGCGTAAGCTCCTTGAAAGCGGAGAGAAGCGCTGAGGGGGTAACGTACGAATGAGCAGGTCTTAACAGAAGAGCGACAATAAAAGGCGCGTCATCAACTGATGGCGCGCCTTATATCGTCGCTCCTGAGATTGGCTTTTGATTACGAATTGCTCTCGCGGGACTGATGACGCATGTATGACTGGAGGTCCTTGGAAGTGTTGAGCAGATGGCTTTCCAACGCCCTGATCGTGGCGGGCAGATCATGGGCCTTGACGCCCTCGAGGATCTCGCGGTGCTGCTCTTCCGATTCCTTGCGCATCGAACTGAGGTGGTTGCGGATATAACGGTCGACCTGATGGTGCAACTTGATGATCGAGTCGATGGTCATGGGACGGTCGGCTGGCTCGTAGAGAGAAGTGTGGAAAAGAGTGTTGAGGTCGCGCCATTTGATCGGATCTTCTTCGTGTTCCATTTCGGCGAGGCGGCGTTCCTGTTCCTGGATCAGAGCGTTCGAGATCTGGTCAAAGGCGATCCTCATCACGCCGGTTTCCAGCCATACCAGCATATCGTAGATTTCCCGCGCGTCTTCCAACGTCAGCCCGGAAACGATCGCGCCGCGGCGTCCGCGGAATTCGACCAGGCCTTCGATTTCCAGCTGTTTCAGCGCTTCGCGCAGAGGAATGGGGGAAACTCCCATACGCGCGGCAAGCTGATTTTGCAGCAACTGTTCGCCGTCACGCAGAATACCGCGATAGATCGCTTCGCGCAGGACGTTTGCGATATAGTATGAGGCTGCTTTATCACCGCTGATCCGGGGCATGAGCTCTTCAAGTGTCATTTGATTTCATGATCTCCTTCCGAATGAAGTCCTTTACTGATAATTATATATTATACCTCGATTCTTCCCAAATACCAGTCGTCGATGGTGTGATTTATATTTTCTTATCGTGGTCTCAACGAAGTTTTTTGTTCACCAGAAGGTGTGATCCATTTCATGCGGTCAGTGCGTCAATGCCTTTGTGACAAGTCGTTTCAGTCCGGCCGGCATTGCCAGTTTCTGCAATGCGTCGGAGGAAACGATTTCTGTGCCCTTCTGAAACTGCAAAACGGCTGATGTGCGCCAGAGGCGCACGCGCACCTGCCAGCGCGTGAAACGGAGCGTCTCTTCAAGACCTGTTTCCTCGCACGGAGCAGAAATCCCAAATTCTCCGCGCAGCGTTTGGAGGCACGCCGAATAGTCGTCGTTTTCCCCTCCGATGCTCCACGGGATCTCGTAAAATCCTGC
>JAEEGG010013888.1_pt1 | contig 17141 bp, 17 predicted proteins | sample 9134161 | NCBI WGS metagenome assembly JAEEGG01 (sample SAMN16246543, study PRJNA631951) | gut metagenome | biome: gut microbiome; feature: rumen; material: CR-attached | host: Bos | place: Iran: Karaj | collected 2018-10 | reverse complement strand
CCCTTATATGCACTTAGTTTTGCAGCAAATAAGACTGGATTATGAAGAATTTATTTGCTGTATTATCATTCGCTCTGCTGGTCGCGGCCTGCAGCAGTACACGCGGCAATCTGTTGAGCAGGATTGAGTATCATGATGATGAGGTTTTTGAGCGTGAAGAGTATCATTATTCAGATGGTAATCTTGCTCTTGTTACCCGTGTCATTTATTACAACAACGCACCGGACTCCTCCTGGACAGAGTATGAAATCAGGCGTAACGGCCAGACAACCGATACCATTGAAACAATCAACAGCATCAAAAGGAATATAAAGAGTAGTGACGGCTCCATAAGGTCCTATCATCTTGTGGGTGATGAATGGAAAGAAGATTCTTATTATAACCTTGATACGTTGAATAAATACGTATCAGACGCACTTATCTGTGAGTATGACAATAAAGGGAGAATCATAAGCAGGCAACTACGTATTGCTGACGATTCCCAAGACTATCATCCGTCTTACATATCAGATACATTCCGATATACACGCAGGGGCGTAACAAGGATTGAATACTCAAACACCTACAGTGATGGTTGCTATCATAAGGAACCAATCATGATGTTCAAGAGCCGCTACAGACACGGATTGAGGACCAGATATGTAGTCTACACGGTAAAAGACGGCAAGTTTCGCCAGCAGTCCATAAATAAAACAAGGTATGATTTCCGCGCAAGGGTTCCACTCAAATCTTTCGCTTATAGCCCCAGTGACTATATAATCTTCAGAAGACCTTGGCAAAAAACCATCTGGACTTATGAAAAGTAAACTACATACCATATTGTTTCTATTGGGTTTATGCTGTGCATCGGTTGTCAGCCTCACTGTAACAGCTCAGGATTTTCTGGAACCCGATAATCGGTTTATGGGGAAAGAAAGCAATGATGAGTATGCTAATGAACTTAAACAGCACTTGTTCCCAGAGGAATGGTCTATAGGTTATTTATCCGTTCCTTCTTTCTTTGGTGAGTACGGTCTATTCCTTTTGTATGACAGCAAAGGCCCCATGTTGGTATACAACCAATTCAGGAGTAACTACTATTACTATAGGAGCAGCCGCAATAAGAATGAAACGCAAATTTCCATATCCCGTGATACCATGCGTATAAGCAACGAAGAAGCTGAACGCTTAACCGGAATCATTACCGATGCAATCAACAAGGCTGTCAAGCCTGATGGTTTGGGCAGATTAGGCTTTGACGGAACAAATTACTATTTCATGTTGCCCGATAAAATGGCCAGGATCTGGTCTCCTGAGAAGGAATCGGAATGCCAGAAACTTGTGAATGAGTTTGAAAACCTGAGAAAACAGTTTCCGGAAGAGCAACGACGTATGCATGAGACCCGTATGTATGTACGGCACAATATCGCCCGCTTAGGTCTGGGTTATTCCACCTCACTTGGCAAATCGATAGAACCATCGTTTTCACTCAACGCATCACTCTCTCTCCTGTTTACATTCGACCCCGATATCTGATTCTCCTTGCTTTCCCCCACCACCGCCACCGCCAAAGTGTCCCACAACCACCCGCGTGAGAGCGTATTGTCGCAGGGGTGAGTGTGGGACACAGGCTCTGGGAGAGGGGATGTAACACAACGAGGTGCGCTACACGGCTTATGAACGGGATACTTGTGGGACACTTTGGCGGGAAGGAAAATAGTGCATAAGTTTTGGCCGATTCCCAATTCTCAAATCCCGATTCTCAATTACCTTTGTAAGTATGATAGTATGTATAGCTGAGAAGCCCAGCGTGGCCAAGGATATTGCCGATGTGCTGGGTGCCAAGACAAAACACGACGGGTACATTGAGGGTAACGGTTATCAGGTAACCTGGACCTTCGGCCATCTCTGTACCCTGAAAGAACCCCATGATTACACTGCCAACTGGAAGAACTGGAGTCTGGGCAGCCTGCCTATGATACCTCCACGGTTCGGCATCAAACTCATTGAGGATAAAGGAATTGAGAAGCAGTTCAAGATAATTGAGTCACTCATGCAGAAGGCCGATGGCATTATCAACTGCGGTGATGCCGGCCAGGAGGGTGAGCTCATTCAGCGCTGGGTGATGCAGAAAGCCGGCGCTAAGTGCCCGGTCAAACGTCTGTGGATATCGTCCCTGACTGAGGAGTCCATACGTGAGGGTCTCAGCCACCTGCAGGACCAGGATGCATTCAAGTCACTCTATGAGGCCGGCCTGTGTCGAGCCATAGGTGACTGGCTTCTGGGAATGAACGCCACCCGCCTGTACACCATAAAATACCGCAACGGCAATAACCGCGGAGTGCTCTCAATAGGTCGCGTCCAGACCCCCACCCTGGCGCTGGTCGTAAACCGCCAGAAGGAAATTGACAATTTCAAACCCGAGCAGTACTGGGAGCTCAAGACCGTATATCGCGATACCACCTTTTCATATACAAAAGGCAAGTTCACCAAGATTGAGGACGGCCAGCAGTTGCTGGAAGAGATCCGCCCCCTCAATTTTGTCATAACCGATGTAACCCGCAAGGAAGGCAAGGATTTTGCCCCGCGCCTGTTTGACCTCACATCGCTCCAGGTGGAGTGCAACCGCAAGTACGGGTATTCAGCCGATGACACCCTCAAGACCATCCAGTCACTCTACGAAAAGAAGATAACCACATACCCGCGTGTAGATACCACATTCCTGAGCGATGACATCTACCCCAAGTGCCCCGGCATACTCAAGGGCCTCAAGGATTACGCCCAGTTCACCGCACCGTTGGAGGGACAGAAACTGCCCAAGTCCAAGAAGGTGTTTGACAACAGCAAGGTGACCGATCACCATGCCATCATACCCACCGGAGTCTACCCCAACAACCTGAGCCAACAGGAGCGCGCGGTATTTGACCTGATAGCACGCCGTTTCATCGCCGTCTTCTACCCCGACTGCCTATACGCCCAGACCACCGTACTAGGCAAGGCCGGCCGTGCCGAGTTCAAGACCACCGGCCGCGAAATACTGAAACCGGGCTGGCGAGTCCTGTTTGACAAGGAAAAGACCGATGAGAAGGCCGATGATGACGAGCGCATCCTGCCCCAGTTCACGGTAGATGAAAGCGGTCCCCACCTGCCTGAACTCCAGGAAAAGTGGACCACCCCGCCCAAACCCTACACCGAGGCCACCCTGCTGCGTGCAATGGAAACCGCCGGCAAACTGGTGAACGATGAGGAGCTGCGTGATGCCATGAAGGAGAACGGCATAGGCCGCCCGTCAACCCGCGCCGCAATCATCGAGACCTTATATAAACGCGGATACATGCGCAAGGAGAAGAAAAACCTGTATCCCACGCCCACGGGCATCGGCCTCATAGACCTTATCCATGAGGAATTGCTCAAGAGCGCCGAACTTACGGGAATCTGGGAGAAACGTCTGCGTGAGATTGAGCGCGGCAAATACCAGCCCGCCCAGTTCATGGAAGAACTCAAGCAGATGGTCACAGCGCTTGTTCATGACGTCCTTGCCGATAATTCTTCAAGACTTTGAAAATTTTTTGATTTTTCCCGAAAGGAATCTGAAGGTTCGGATACTAATTGTATGAACGAACTTCAAAAACAGATGGATAATTTAGAGTTAGAATTCACAAAAATGGTCCGTGAGCACCGTAAGACAATATATACGGTATGCTACTTTTTCTCGGACAATCCGACAGAAGTCGATGACCTTTTCCAGGAAGTGTTGGTAAATCTATGGAAAAGTTATCCCAAGTTCCGTGGCGACAGCAGTGTCAAGACCTGGGTCTGGCGCGTCAGCCTGAACACATGCTGTGCCATAAACAGGGCCGATAAGCGGAGAGTGCCAACAGTCCCGCTTGGCATCGACAAGGATCTTCTAGTCAGCGACAACGATCAGTCTAGCGCGCAGATCAAGATGCTGTATGACAGGATCAACAAGTTGGAGTTGTTTGACCGTGCAATTATCCTTCTGTGGTTGGAGAGTATGAGTTATGATGAGATTGCAGCCATCGTGGGCATTACGGCATCGGCCGTAACCAGCAGGCTGTTCCGCATCAAGGAGCAACTCAAATCAATGTCTAACAATTAATCCGTTAATCCTATGACAGACAATACTTTCAACCTTAGCGAACTTGATGAGCTCAAGCAGGCTTATCAGCTTATTGATGAGAAACTGGACGGCAAGGAGATTGTAACTCCCGAGCAGATAAAGACCGTTACCCTCAAGAATATCGGTTTCTTTAAGGAGACCTTCAAGAGAGACCTCACCTGGTCAACCCTGGCATTCGCGCCCATGATGTTCCTGTACCTTCTGTTTTCCAACAGATACACTGCCACATCTCTGTGTGTACTAGGCATTTACTACGCCATTGAACTTACCCTGCGTTTCCTGTTGATGCGCAAGATGTACAATGCCGATATCTCAGAACTTGACGTCAAGACCCTTCTGGATGTGGAAAAGAGCTACATGAGATCCAATGTGGCCATCGCATTCGCCGGATACTTGTTCTGGACAGCTTACAGTCTGATCTACCTCAATACCACGGTTGCAATAATCTTCACGGTATTACTCCTTCTGATGATTGTTACCAGAACCGGATTCTTCAGGAAAGGTATGATCAGGTCATTATCCACTCCCGTAGAGCCTAAGGAAATTGGAAAGGCAAGACAGATCTTTGTATGGTTCTTCTCCATACTCCTGATCATAGTTCTTATTCCCTTGGTGGGAGGTAATATCTATAACATGGTTGCCAACGGCATTGAGCTGTTCAGTTTCCTGAGCAAGGCCGGATACATATTATGTTACGGCACCCTTATACTCCAAGGCTTATTCCTGAAAAAGATCAGGATGGGTCAGGCCACCAAGATTGCCAAGGCTACTTCAATTATGGCTATTATCGGCATTGTACTGACACTTATCCCGGCCATCAAACTGTATATAGCAGGCGGCTCAGTAGCGTACACCGATATATTCCCTGCATTCCTGTCGGTACTGGTATTATATTTGAACTCCACCCCTAAAAAACAATAAGACATGAAAACCTTAAGAATACTTGTTTGCATGACAGCCAGTGTCATGCTGTTCACAGAGTGTAAGAATGGTAATACCGCTAATAACGGTTTCCTGTCAATAACCGATTCCGGTGAGAGCCAGGAGGTGGCGTTTGAGGATGTTGCCACAGACATAAGCATAGTTCCGCTCATATGCGATGAGCCGATGGATGGTATCAACAGCATCAAATGCTACGGATCCAGGGCGGTGATGCGTGCTAACGGCGCTGAGAGCATATACATCTTTGATGACGGCAAACTCACTGCCAAACTCAACAAGGTGGGCCGCGGACGCGGTGAATATACCATCATCTCTTCTTTTGTTTACTCACCGTCCAGAAATATACTGTATGTCCAGGGAGCAGGCAGTATGATCCTTAAGTATTCTGTTCCTGAAATGGAACATCTGGGAACCATCCAACTTAAAAACGTGACAGGTTTTGCCGAGCATGATGATTCCACTCTCATTTGCAGAATGACTTTGGACGATGAAATCCCCGGAATCTATTTTGTCAATGCCGATGACGGCCAGGTGCGCGGAAAGCTTAAAGATGTATGCGGCCTGTCATTCCTGATGAGTCCCGATATGGCATATTATTCCCCTGACCACAGGATACTGGCCGAATTAAGCAGCCGTAGTGTCATATCGGAAGTATCGGCCGATATTAATGGCGGCGAAGAGACCATCCTTAGATTTGATTTCGGAAAAGACGGAATGCCGGCCAAATATGATTCAATAGGCAGTGATACTGACCTGGATTTCATTATGGAATTGGGCCAATACCTCAACGATCATCGCGAGACGGTGGTGACAGAGGTCAACAAGGTTATGGTAAAGGATGGCTCCATATCATTCTGGTATCAGTACGGACTGGTAGGTAATAAGCATTATTTCCGCCTTGAGGGGGATGATATAGTCAAATACACCGGCTTCAAGGCATCGGGCACCAATGGATTCATCCTTCCCACCGGCCTGACCGATGACGGCCGCTACGTATCGGTAGTGGATCTGCTCCCCGAAACAATGTTTGACGAAACCGGTAACCGCAGCCCCTTCACCACAGAGCTGGAAAAAGTAATGAAAGCCCAAGCCTTCAATAATCCCGTCCTTGTTTTCTACAACATCAAATAACAAACAGCAATAACAACAAATATTACGCGTTATTACATTGTATGAAACGCGTGGCTACATTTATGATAATGTCAGCCCTGTGGCTCTTTTGCAGCTGCGGGGCTGAACTCAGTCTGCGCAAGGGTGACCAGCGCTATGCCCTGGGCGAATACACCGAGGCTGCCGCTCTCTACAAGAAGGCCTATGCCGGCACACCTGCATCCGAGAAGGAACTGCGTGCCCAGACCGCCTTCAAGCTGGCCGAGTGCTACCGCCGCACCAACTATGTGCCGCGTGCCCTGGCCGCCTACAAGAATGCTGTCCGATACCACTATCCCGACTCTGTGGTTTACCGTTACCTGGCCGATATGCTCCGACTTGACGGCAAGCCCGCCGAGGCCGAGAAGAACTATCTGATAGCGCTTCAGCATGATTCCACCGATGTGCTGGCACAGAATGGTCTTGAGTCCTGCCGTCTCATTCAGGGCTGGAAGGACAACCCCACCCGATATATCGTCAAGAAAGATCCCGTACTTAACGGCCGCTACAGCGACTGGTCACCGGTATTCGGCACGCCCGAGTATGACGTAGTCTATTTCACCTCATCCCGCAAGGAGTGTGCCGGCGATGAGATCAACGCCATAACCGGAATGAAGAACTGTGACATATTCGTGTCACGCAAGGATGACAAGGGCAACTGGAAAAAACCTGAACCCGTAGAGGGGGGACTGAACTCTGAGTTTGAGGACGGCACCTGCGCCATGAGCCCCGATTTCTCGACCATGTACTACACCTACTGCTCATCGGACCCCCAGCAGCCCCGTCCCGCCACCATATACAAATCATCCCGCTCAGACGCATCATGGTCTGAGGGAACACCTTTCGGCAGTTCCAAGGACTCCATCTATAACTTTGCCCACCCCACCGTATCGCCCGATGGAGAGTGGCTCTACTTTGTGTCCGATATGGACGGAGGATTTGGCGGTCTGGACCTTTGGCGCATACCCATATCGGGACGTCTGATAGGCGCAGAGAACCTGGGTCCCGATATCAATACACCCGGCAACGAGATGTTCCCCATGTTCCGCCGCAACGGAGAGCTTTACTTCTCGTCAAACGGTCATCCCGGCATGGGCGGACTGGACATATTCTGCGCCGTCAGCACCAGTGACACCACCTGGACCGTCACCAACCTGGGCACGCCCGTAAACTCGCAGGCCGATGACTTTGGCATGACCTTTGAGGGCGATTACACCCGCGGATTCTTCAGCAGCAACCGTGGCGACGGCCGCGGGCGTGACCATATCTACCGTTTTGAACTGCCCGAAACCGTTCACAACATAATAGGCTGGGTCTATGAGAAAGACGGCTATGAACTGCCCGATGCACTGGTCTACCTGATAGGTAATGACGGCACCAACCTTAAACTCAATGTCAGGGAGGACGGATCGTTCACACAGCGCGTAAAGCCCGGAGTGAGTTACCTGCTGCTAGGCACCGCCAAGGGCTTTATGAACTACAAGCAGGAGATGACGGCCGACAGCACCAACCAGGACCGCGAATACGTGCTGCAATTCCCGCTCTCATCAATATCCAAGCCGGTCATGATAGACAACATATTCTTTGACTTTGGCCGTGCAACCCTGAGAGCCGAATCGGCCCAGTCACTGGATGAACTTGTACAACTGCTCAACGATAATGCCGGCGTAACAATAGAGATAGGCGCCCACTGCGACTACGTAGGCGATGATGACTACAACAAACGCCTGTCACAGCAGCGTGCCGAGAGCGTTGTTGAGTATCTGATAAAGAACGGCATTGACAGCAAGCGTCTTACCGCCCGCGGATACGGTGAGTCAACTCCCAAGACCGTCACTAAGAAGATTGCCGAAAAATATGATTTCCTGACCGAGGGCACTCAACTCACCGAAGAATTCATAAAGAGCCTGCCCGATGACCGGCAGGAGATATGCAATCAGTTGAACCGCCGTACCGAGTTCCGTGTAATACGCACCACCTACGGCCTGTTCGGCGGAAAATAATCAGCTAATGGAATTGCGTATCCTCCACTCCTGAGGATACATGTTATTGGCGCGGTTACCTATATTCTTGGCAAATCCCAGAGGTATGTTCTTATATGTAAGCAGCACAATGCCGCGCGGCGCATCATCAAGTCTTACGGCATCACAGTGCAGATATGCAAGAGCCTGCTGGCGTGTAACCTCAACTGCAGTGAAAGCATCACGGTTAAGAGCACTGCTCATGGCAAGAGCGTGAGCCGGAACCCAGTCACGACCCTTCATCACAGCCACCTCGATACCGGGAACCAAAGCATAGAGTTCCTGTCCTGCCTGCCACATATCATCCTTAAGGTCCGATGGCAACGCAAACACCGACTCGTTCTTAATAAAGAACTCATATCCGCCCTCCGGTTTGAGCCATGACTTGCATTCAGCAGGAACTTTTGATGCATCGCCTCTGAAAGGTCTGCTCTTAAGACCCGCACCAGCACCTTCAGGCTTGCGCAGCAGGCAGAGGAAGAAGCCCTCGCCTCGTGTGCGGTGCTGCATGAAATGGTAAACGGGGATATTATCATCGGTCAGCGAGCCTGCGATATTCCACTTGGGATCGGGATCAAGGTCAATGGCCTGAGCTCCGAACCTGTCCATAATCCAACGCACATTGTCCTCATCCTCCTGACGGTTGAACGTGCAGGTACTGTAAATAAGGTATCCGCCGGCTTTTAATGCAGGCCATATATCCTCTATTATCTCACGCTGACGAGCGGCGCACATATCCACGTTCTTAAGGCTCCAATCACGAATGGCAACCTCATCCTTTCGGAACATACCCTCACCCGAGCAGGGAGCATCGACTGCAATAAGGTCAAACATAAGGCTGGACTCGCCAATCTGCCTGGGAGTATTGCAGGTGACCATCACACCCGGACGGCCCCACTTGACCATATTCTCAGCCAGTATCTGGGCACGCCCACGCTGAATCTCGTTCGATATGAGCAGGCTGCCCTCAGGAAGCAACTGAGACAGAAGGGTTGATTTACCGCCGGGGGCTGCACACAGGTCAAGCGCGCAGACAGGACCGTTTACGCATTTATTCAAAGCCTGAGCCAGGAACATGGATGATGCCTCCTGCACGTAGTAACAGCCCTGATGCAGCAGCGGATCCATCGTGAACTGCGGACGGTGATCCAGATAAACGGCGCGGTCCATCCACTGCACGCGGGCATCGGCCCTGCATTCAAGTGACTCAAGTACAAGGTTTTGGGCATCGGCAGCCTTGGAATTGAACCTTATGCTAACCTCGGGTTCGGTCTCCAGAGCGGCCAGCAGAGCATCGCGCTCGGCAGCCGGTAAGATGTTGATAAATTCCTGCGGTAAAGCCATGCCTTAGTTGAATTATAACGCGAAGGTAAGCCAAAAAATCAGTATATTCGCAGACAATAAAAAGGAAAACTTAATGAAACAGTACCTAGACCTGCTTGACAGAATACTACGTGAAGGAGTGCAGAAAGGTGACCGCACCGGCACCGGCACACTCAGCGTGTTCGGACACCAGATGCGGTTCAACCTGGAGGAGGGATTTCCGCTCCTGACCACCAAGAAACTGCACCTCAAATCCATCATTTACGAGCTGCTCTGGTTCCTTGACGGCAACACCAACGCCAAGTGGCTGCAGGATCGCGGCGTACGAATCTGGAACGAGTGGGCCGATCCTGACGGGAATCTGGGTCATATCTACGGTTACCAGTGGCGTTCATGGCCCGATTATGACGGAGGTTTCATAGACCAGATATCCGAGGCTGTAGATACAATTAAGCACAACCCCGATTCACGCCGCATCATAGTAAGCGCATGGAACGTGGCAGACCTCAAGAACATGAACCTGCCCCCTTGCCACGCTTTCTTCCAGTTCTATGTGGCAGACGGTAAGCTGAGCCTGCAACTCTACCAGCGCAGTGCCGATACGTTCCTGGGTGTTCCTTTCAACATAGCATCATATGCCCTGCTCACCATGATGATGGCGCAGGTAACCGGACTTAAACCGGGTGATTTCATCCACACCACAGGTGATACCCACCTCTATCTGAACCATCTGGAGCAGGCTCGTCTGCAGCTTACACGTGAGCCGCGCCCGCTGCCCAAGATGATCATTAATCCCGATGTAAAGAGCATATTCGACTTCAAGTATGAGGATTTCCAGCTTGAGGGATATGACCCGCATCCGCACATCAAAGCCGACGTTTCAGTATGATATCAATAATTGTAGCTATAGCCCAGAACGGGGCCATAGGTTATAAAGGGGACTTGATTTATCACCTGAGTGCCGATCTGCTCCGTTTTAAGGAACTGACCACAGGCAACACCGTGATAATGGGCCGCAAGACCTATGAGTCATTGCCCAAAGGAGCACTGCCCAACCGCCGAAACATAGTGCTCACCCGCCAGCAGGGCGTATCATACCCCGGCACCGAGGTCTATTCATCACTTGATGAAGCACTGAGCAAGTGCGCACGTGACGAGAAAGTCTATATTATGGGAGGAGCACAGGTCTACACCCAGGCCTTGCCCATGGCCGATGAACTTGAAATCACTCTTGTCAACGACACCCCGGCCCTGGCCGACACATTCTTCCCCGAATTCGGCAGCGATGAAAGCTGGCATCTCATTAACCGCGAAGATCACAGTCCGGATGAGAAAAACCCCTATCCTTACACGTTCCTTACCTACCGCAGATAAAACAGAAAAGGCTCCTTAAAAAGGGGCCTTTTCTATAATGAACGATTTTCTCGTTAGTCTTTCTTCTCTTTACCGGCAGAGTATACAATGTTCAGAGCACGTGCCTTTCTAAGCTCCTGCTTAACATCGGTCACAATACCCATCTGAACACCCTGGTCAATCTTAAGAGACATCTTCATGAGAGGTTTATCCTTCTCAAACATACTCTCACGCTCAGCAACTACGAAATCACGGATTGCCTCGGGCTCAGCGAAATACTCATTCAACTGAATACGGGGAGCCGCACCGTAGATGGCGCGATACTGCTTGGAGGGAGGACCGATGTAAATATGTGACACCAGTGATTTTCTCTCAAGTTTCTCAATCTCTGAACCTCCGGTAGGAGTCTTGACCTGAACCTTTACCTCAACGTCACGCATGGATGTTACCATCATGAAGAAGAACAATACGGTAAAGATAAGGTCAGGAAGTGACGAAGTATTCAACTCCGGCATTTCTCTCTTTCCATTACTTCTGAATTTACTCATTGCGCAGTACCATATTGTTTAGGTTCAGCCTCCGATATCTTATTAGAGTAGACACCTCTAACTACCGGCTGCTCTGTCTTTTCATCACACTCTGAATAAGGTTTGCCGAAAGTCTTTCTGGCCCAGGCATCCCTTAATTCGCTATAAGCCTTTGACAGCTCATGCTGGACTTTGAAATAAATCTCGTAATTGGTAGTACGGTCTGTCTGAAGTGATATTACATGCTTCACTGTAGTTACAACTACGCCGTAGCCCTCAATATCGTAGTCCTCCTTGATAGGAAGATTGATATTGTCATCAGGATTTGCAATGAACTCCTTGGCGATATCCTTCAGTTCAGATACATCAATTACGCGGTTTATAACACCATTCTTGACAAAGATCTCATTGTTCTTGTTGACCTGGACCGTCATAACATTACGCTCCTTGATCTTCATTTCCTGCTCTACAGCATCCGGATCCCACTCAGGAAGACGACGGGAAAGACCCGAGTCAGTGTCCATTGATGTGGTCACCAGGAAGAATATGAGCAGAATGAATGAGATATCTGCTGTCGAAGACTGGTTAAGTCCGGGAACTTTTCTTTTACCTTTTCCCATAACTCTTATTCTCCAATTTGTCTCTATTACCTTCTAGCCTTAAAGAGTCCGGTCATAGAAAGAACTGAGCAGATTACTGATACTATTAAGAGTGCGTAAATAGAGTACAGGCAAACATCAGAAATCTGGAGTTGCCAAACTGTCCTGACTACTTCTCCATCACCCTTGAGTACGGGATCTGTACTTGACAGGAAGTAAGATACTATAAGTACGATGAAGGTGAATACGAACACCCAAACGGCATAACCGGTCTTAGTCTTCTTTTTCTCTTCTTCAGTCAGGAACTTTCTTCCCTTCAATGATCTGATACCTGATACAATACCGAAACCGAATACTGACAGGACGCATATGCCAACAAGAGCATAAAGCCATATCAGCAGAACGCCGGTATATTGAGGATCTGTAAGGTTCTTCCCGTTGCTATATGTGGTATTTCCGTAACCTACACCGAAGAACAGCACAAGAACTGCGAGGGAAATTACGAAGAGAATACCCAGAGCCCACTTGGAAGCCTTGATTTGTTTATTCTCGTTATCCATAGTTCAGTTCTTATTACTTTTTGAACTTAATGTTATACTCAACGATGATATCAAGCAGAGATACTGATGAATCCTCCATATCTGTATTAAGGGCCTCAACCTTACTCAGGATGTAGTTGTAGAACACCTGAAGGATAAGAGCTACGATAATACCGAAGATAGTTGTGATAAGGGCCACCTTCATACCACCGGCAACAACGTTAGGTGAAATATCACCGGCCTTCTGGATATCATCGAATGCCTGTACCATACCGATCACAGTTCCCAAGAATCCCAGTGAAGGAGACATTGCTATGAACAGGGTGATCCAAGAGAGGTTCTTCTCAAGTTTTGAAGCTTCAACGCTACCGTATGAAACAACTGAACGCTCAACAACGTCAAGACCCTGATCGATTCTGAGCAGTCCCTGATAGCAGATTGAGGCTACAGGACCACGGGTCTCGCGGCAGATTGTTTTTGCACCTTCTACGTCACCGTTATCGAGAGCAGCCTGAACGTCCTTGAGGAGTTTGTTGCTGTTGATCTCAGAAAGGCTGAGGAAAATGATACGCTCTATGCAGAGAGCAAGACCGAAAATCATAGCGACGGCAACCAGAGCCATGAAGCCTGCACTACCCTCGATGAACTTAACCTTGATAGTCTTGTGAAGACCCTTGGGTTCTTCAACCTCTTCTTCGGCCTCGGTTTCAGCCTCTACATCTTCAACAGCTGCGATTGAATCAACAGCGGCAGAATCTTCCTGAGCAACCTCCTCTACGGCAGGTGCCTCTTCCTGAGCATTGATTGTCTGGTTTACTCCGAAAGTAAGGAGTCCCATCATTGCAACGAATGCAAATACCTTTTTCATTTGAGATAATTTTTAGTTATTGGTTTATATTTTAATGTTCAAACTAGTAATCAGTCCAAATTGTCAGCGGAAAGACGGGGATTCGAACCCCGGATACGCTTTTGGCGTATACACGCTTTCCAGGCGTGCCTCTTCAACCACTCGAGCATCTTTCCCTTCAGGCACTATTTACCCATAGCGTCCAAAACGGGCGCAAATTACAACATTTTTAGTGAATATAACAACCAAAGGTTATTAAAACATGTAAAAATGCCGTCATCTGTCCTGTCAAGGCAAAGCTGTAAAGTACAAATATACCCAATATCTTATATTTTGCGTACTTTTGCAGCAAATAACAACCAAAGATAAGGTTTTATCACCGAATAATGAAGGCTGAATTCAGAATAAACAATGCGCTTCGTCCTTTAGGTTGGCTGTACGGCCTTGCAACCGGTATAAGGAACTACCTCTTTGACAAGGGAATACGTAAAAGCCAAGAGTTTCAGCTACCAGTAATCAGCATCGGCAACATAACAGTGGGCGGAACAGGCAAGACTCCACATGCCGAATACACCGCAACCCTGCTCAAAGACCGTTACAAGACCGCCGTCCTGAGCCGCGGATACGGCCGCCACACCAAAGGTTTCTTCATGTCCGACGCCCATTCCGACAGCGGACTCATCGGCGATGAACCGTTACAGATAAAACGCCGTTTTCCCGATCTCGAGGTAGCCGTATGCTCCGACAGGGCCGAAGGCATAAAACGTCTGATTGAAATGTGCTCTCCTCAGGTAGTGATTCTGGACGACGCATTCCAGCACCGCAGAATAAAGCCGTCACTCAACATTCTGCTGGTCAACTGGCACCGCAACATACTGGATGACGCAATGCTCCCTGCCGGATATCTTAGGGAGAGCGTGAAAGGCCGTGCCAGGGCAGACATCATAATAGTAACAAAGTGCCCCGAGAATCTTGACGGACAATCTATGGCCGATCTGACGTCAAGGCTCAAGGTAAATCCCGGACAGCAGGTGTACTTTACCACACCGCAATACAACAGGCCCTACCTGATTGACAACGCAGGTCAGCCACTTGATTTGCCCAAGGTGCCTATTCTGGCAGTGACCGGAATAGCATCGCCTGCACTCATGATGGCCGAACTGGAGCGTCAGGGACATGAGGCATCTCTGATGCAATACCCCGACCATCACCGTTTTACCAAGCAGGATATCGCCGATATCACCGCACGCACTGAAAGTCTGAGACAGAATGCCGTAATTGTGACCACAGCCAAGGATGCCGCCAGGCTTCAGGACCTGAGTCTGAGTGAGGAGTTGCGAAAAAAGATTTACATTCTCCCTGTGGGAGTCCGTTTCCTCTGCAACGCCGACCTGTTTGAAAAGACTGTGGTCGGTCACGTAGAATCAATCCTAAATAAGAAATAACAGGACAACAATGACAGATACCAAACGTACCGAGATAGCAGAACTCGGAGAGTTCGGTCTTATAGACCACCTGACAAAAGACCTCAAACCGCAGAATGCATCAACACTTTACGGAGTGGGTGACGACTGCGCCGTTTTGGACTATTCGGACAAGGACAAGGAGGTCCTGGTTACGACCGACATGCTTATGGAGGGCGTTCACTTTGATCTCACATACGTTCCTCTCAAACACCTGGGCTACAAGAGTGCCATGGTTAATATTTCTGACATATACGCCATGAACGGCACACCCCGTCAGATGACCGTATCGGTGGCTCTGAGCAAGCGTTTCTCGGTAGAGGACATGGAGGATTTCTACGCAGGTATCGTACTTGCCTGCCAGCGTCATAATGTGGATCTGGTAGGCGGAGACACCACATCGTCCCTGACCGGTCTGGCCATAAGCATAACCTGCATAGGTGAGGCAGAGAAAGGTAAGGCTGTTTACCGCAACGGAGCCGGACAGAATGACCTTATCTGCGTATCGGGCAATCTGGGAGCCGCTTATATGGGTCTGCAGTTGCTGGAACGTGAGAAAGCAGTGTTCAACAGCACCCCGCATAATGCCAACGAGCCGTTCAATCCCGATTTTGCAGGCAAGGAGTACCTTCTGGAGCGCCAGCTCAAGCCCGAAGCCCGCGGCGATATCATAAAGCAGCTCCGTGAGGCCGGAATCCAGCCCACCGCCATGATGGATATATCGGACGGTCTGTCATCGGAACTGATCCATATCTGCAAGCAGAGCGGTACCGGCTGCAGTGTCTATCAGGAGCGCATCCCCATTGACTACCAGACCGCAGTCATGGCCGAGGAACTCAACATGGACGTCTACACCTGTGCCCTGAACGGAGGCGAGGACTACGAACTCCTCTTTACCGTACCCCTGACCGACCACGACAAGATCATCCAACTTAAAGATGTCAAGCTGATAGGCCACATGACAAAGCCCGAACTTGGTCGCCACTTGGTTACCAAATCCGGGCAGGAAGTCGAGTTGAAGGCCCAGGGGTGGACCAGCAACCTTTAAATACTTTTTTCGATATTCCAGACAAATGCACGGAGGCCGAGTTTCTCGGTCGCTACGTCCATTGCATGGAGTTTCTCCAGGACTATATCCACCTTGCTGTCATCAACCATGGTGATTATGCCCGAGCACATTGAGGGCCAGGCATGGTTGCCATAGTGAGGCTCACCCTTGACCGAGCCCCTGCCCTGCAGCTGCTCCACCATGGAGAAGCCGCGGCAGTTACTGGTTGTAAGCAAGTCGATTATACGCTCTGTATATGACTGGTCAAATGCTATAAATATTGCTTTCATAGTTGTACCGGATTAATGTTTTGCAGTCTTGTCATGAATGAACTGATCCTTGTTCTGGGCCCAGAAAGCGGCTAACTCAAGCTGTTTGCGGTGCTTGCGGCGGGCCTTCCTGATACCGGTGCTCTGGAACATGCAGTACAGGGTAGGTACAAGTATCAGGGTCAGCAGGGTTGATACTGTAAGACCGCCTATTACCGATATACCCAGCGGGCGCCACAAGGCCGATCCCTGTCCATGGCTGAGAGCCATAGGAATCATACCCAGGATAGTGGTAAGGGTTGTCATAAGTACAGGACGCAGACGGCTGCGGGCGGCTGTTACGGTAGCCGTAATGGCCGACATTCCGCGCTCGCGGCACAGACCCGTATAGTCAATGAGCACGATACCGTTCTTAACCACAATACCAATAAGCATTATGGCACCCAGCATACTCATCAGGTTGATGGATGTACCGGTAAGTGCAAGTGCTATCAGCACACCGCTCAGTGCGAACGGGATTGAGAACATGATAATGAACGGCAGTGTCAGGGACTCAAACTGTGCAGCCATCACGATGAATACCAGCATGATGATAAGCAGTGCCAGGGTAGCCATATCGGCAAATGACTCCTGCTGGTCCTCATAGTCACCCGATATCTGTATGGTTACGCCCTCGGGCAACTCCATTCCGGCAATCACATCCTGACCGGCCTTGACCACATCACTCAGGGCAGCACCGCCGGCAATTACGCAGGTAACGGTATTGATACGCTGACGGTCCTTACGCTGGATGGTAGGCGGAGTGAACACCTCCTCCAGATGACCTACGTCACGGACGCGGACTGCGTTGGTACCGCTGCCGTAAAGCAGGATGTTCTCGATATCGGACAGTTCAGTACGGTACTCGGGAGCATAACGTACCTTTATATAATACTCCTCAC
>JAEEGG010013887.1_pt1 | contig 17143 bp, 12 predicted proteins | sample 9134161 | NCBI WGS metagenome assembly JAEEGG01 (sample SAMN16246543, study PRJNA631951) | gut metagenome | biome: gut microbiome; feature: rumen; material: CR-attached | host: Bos | place: Iran: Karaj | collected 2018-10 | reverse complement strand
ACCGCTCGGGCCTCGTGGCTGAGTATGTAGGACAAACCGCCACCAAGACTAACGCCGTGATCGACTCGGCGCTCAACGGTGTGCTGTTCATCGACGAGGCCTATGCCCTGGTGCCCGAAAATGCTGGTAATGACTACGGCCAGGAGGCTATCTCTACCCTGCTCAAGCGCATGGAGGATGACCGCGACAAGTTGGTGGTCATTATCGCTGGCTATCCTGACGAGATGAAACGCTTCATCGACTCCAACCCGGGCCTGCAGTCGCGCTTCACACGCTACATCAATTTTCCAGACTACACTGAGCAGGAACTGTTTGACATCTTCAAGTTGTACCTGAACAAGAACCAGTACACCATCACCGACGATGCAGCCCAACTGCTCAAGGAGAACCTGGACCATGTCGTAGCCCACAAGACCAAGAATTTTGGCAACGCCCGCTATGTGCGTAACATCTTTGAACGAGCCGTCGAGCAACAAGCCAACCGTCTGTCAGCCAAGCGCAGCATCAGCGACGAAGAACTGTCCGTGCTGACCAAGGAAGATATCGAGAACGCCTTCAAGGCAAGGAAATAAAAAACGGCAAACAGCTATGACCAGATACTTCTTGACATTCATCATGCTGATGCTGGCGCTGATGACCATGCCATCAAGTGCCCAAGAGATGACTAAAGCCGAGATGGCCAGCATCCGTGCTGCCTATAGCGCCGCCAAAGAGAAGATAGAATTCAACAGCCATGCACAGGAGCAGAACATCCCCCGCAGCGACATGGAGATTGTCAGCCATTACGTTATCCCAGGATGCGGTCCCACCGAGGAAATCATTCACTACTATTTCACGCTCGACGAAGATCCCGTGCTAGGAACACCCTATTACAAACTCTACTTCATCTCCACCAGCTATAACGTGGCAGCCCGCAAGTTCTATCAAGAGTTCCTTTTTAGTGAAGATGAGTCGGAACTGCTGTTCTTTTTCCAAAGTAATGATGCCCTAGACGGCGGCACCGACGAGACGCGTTATTACTACGGCAAGCAAGGTGTTCACAAGTCCATCAACGGAACCGCCGAATTGGACGAAGTCTTTGCCGCCCGCAAAGCCGACGAACTAAAAACCGCCTTCACCCACCTCATGAACAGAGATTATTAATAAAGCCAAGTCTTTTTAATGATTTTTTAGTATTCCAAGCAATTCACCAATTAATTTTGGCACGGTATTGCTATATCCCCCATTCAGTGATAAAACCGCCAAACTGTCAACCAAGTTTAGGCGAACGATAAAAATAGTGTAAACCAACTTAGTTAATCGCTCTCAAATCTGTCAAGTAATTCTAGGGAAAGACATTCTTTAAGACAAGTGATTAAATGTATTTTGTTTTGGTGTGCCGAAATGTGGCATTGGAGCGCGTTATCTTTGCGGCAAAAATGTCATTTGGTCATGAAAGAGAATATCTATTTAAGACGAATCAGGAGACGAGAAGGGGAATGGGATACGAGCAAATACCCATTCTCCATTCCAATGATTAGAGACTTCACTGAGTTTAGATTTGAGAAGTCGGTGACCTATATCGTTGGAGGCAACGGGTCGGGGAAATCGACGTTACTCGAAGCGATTGCTGTTTTGCTGCGTATCAATCCCGAAGGCGGCTCCCGTCATTTCAACTTCCATACAGAAGAGACCCATTCGTCACTGTATGCCGCACTGATTGCATCCCAAGCAAGCCTGAGTTATGATGATACGTATTTCTTCAGGGCAGAGAGTTACTACAATGTAATTACCGAAATCAATCGCCGCAGCTTAAACAGGTACTATGACTATCTCAATTTCCACGAACTCTCTCATGGTGAAGGTTTCATGGCACTGCTTGAGCACAGATTGACCGGTAAGGGCATCTACATTTTTGACGAACCCGAAGCAGCGCTGTCCTTCCAAAACCAATTGCAGTTCCTGTTATGGATCAAAGATGTGGTCGAGAAAGGTGCCCAAATCATCATCGCCACCCACTCACCCGTCATTCTTTCTTATCCAAATGCATCCATCCACGAAATCAGGGACGGCCAATTAGTACCCACACAATATCGCGACTGTTGTGTCTATCGCGACCTTTATGGCTTCCTTCTCAACCGAGAAGGCTGCCTCCATGAACTCGGCCTCATCTGAGATGACTAATACCTTAACGTGTTTTGTAACTGCTTTGAAGTCGAAAATCAACATGTTACATACAACAATCTTCATACATCAAACCACATGCCAAACAGATACTGTAATAAACAAAAATAAAAAAGCCATATAGGTTTTGTAAATTGAAAGAAAAACAGTATTTTTGCGTTTCAGTTAGAACATGATTTAATGTTCACAGTTTAGCAATGACACTAATACACATAAACTTAATAACAATTTGAATAATGTCGCCAACTGAATCTAAATCTAACCCTTCTACATCGATTTATCTCTATGGCGCTGCAGTCCAGGGCATTCAGGGATTCATTTTCCAGACGAATGAACTGAAGGACATCGTCGGTGCCAGCGAATTGGTAGAAGAAATCTGTACTAAAATGTTTGAAAATGAGTTCAAACAAGATGGTGAACTCATCGTGAGCGCCGCAGGTAACATCAAATGCCTGTTTTACTCTGAGGCTCAATGCAAAAAGGCTGTGTTACTGTTCCCCAAGATGGTAATGGAGGCCGCACCAGGAATTACCATCAGCCAGGCTGTTGTTGAGACTACTCAAGAACAGATTGACAGCGACTTTCAATCAGTCGTTGATAAATTGGAATCCAGGCTACATGCCCAACGAAATCGAGCCTGCAAAAGTATTACTACTGGATTAATGGGAATTGAGCGCTCCCGCAGAACTGGTCTGCCCGCAGTGAAAGTTGAAAATGATGATTTTCTTGATTCAGGCACTGCCAAAAAGAAAGAACGTGCCGGAGGAAGCACCCTCAATTTGGCCAAAAAATCATTTGGTAATGACCAGTTACGCAGGGAGCAACTCGCTTTTGACATCGAAAAACTTACCGACCGTAATGACTGGATTGCTATTATCCATGCCGACGGTAACGGCCTGGGAGAAATCTTGGCAAGCAAAGGTGGAGACAGAGCCGAGTTAAAAGAGTTTTCAAGTAAACTTAGCGAAGCCACAATAACTGCTGCTCAAAAAACCTTCAAGGAACTGCCGCAAGACGCTGGCAAGATTATCCCTATTCGTCCGGTAGTTCTGGGTGGCGATGACATGACTGTTATCTGCAGGGCTGATATTGCCGTCACCTATACTCTGTCTTTTCTGATTCACTTTGAAGAGGAAACAAAACTAAGGGGATTCCCGTTAACAGCCTGCGCCGGCATTGCGTTTATCAAGTCTTCCTATCCGTTCCACTACGGATATGATCTGGCCGAGATGCTATGTGGCAGGGCCAAGAAGGATGCAAAGAGCCGGAAAGTCGATGGCTTAGCACCGTCTTGCTTGATGTTCCACAAAGTTCAGAGCAGTTTTGTAGAAAACTATGATGAAATAGTTATGAAAGAACTCACACCGTGCACTGGACACTCGTTTGAGTTCGGCCCATATTACATTAACCCGCAGGACAATAGATGGACCATTGATGAACTGCTGAAGCATTCATTTGTGCTGATCGGTAAAAACAAGAACGAGAACAAGGACGGGAATGCCACCAAGTCGGATATCCGTAACTGGATGTCCTTGATGCATAAAGACATTGGGGAAGCCACACAAAGAAAGAAGCGGGTATTGCAGTTGACCAAAGGAGATTTGCAAAAAACCTTTGAAAATGCAACCAAACCCATCGTTCGTGATGGCATAAAATGCTATCCCGCCTACGATATCTTGTCAATTAGCACAATAGTTAATTTGCAAACTAAGTAACAAACAACATCTCAATACATCTATGAACGAATTGAATTATAAAATAGAATTCTTCTCGGAGTGGCACTGCGGCTCGGGATTGTCGGCAGGTGCCGACATTGATGCTCTTGTCATCAAAGATTCCGATGGGCTCCCATATATTCCGGGCAAGACACTGAAAGGTCTCATCAGGGAGGCTTTTGATGACTATGTCAAATTCTCAAAGACAAATGTCAACTCAATGAACAAAGCTTTCGGCACGCCAACTGATGGTCAAGGAGAACAATGTAAAGGCATCCTGTATTTCACTGATGCCTACCTGAATGAAGAAGAGCGGAATGCAATCATCAATAACCACGCACAACAGTTCATGTACCAAAAGAGATCTCGAACAGCAATAGACGAGAATGGCATCGCTAAAGAGCATTCGCTGCGCAGCATCCAGACTGTAGTGCCCTGCACCCTGTATGCTTCAATTTTGAATGTTCCCGACGAGCTTTGTGTAGTCCTCGAAAAATCGCTAGGCATGATTAAGAGAATGGGCGTAAACCGCAACCGTGGACTTGGTAGATGCCAATTGTCGGTTGTTAACATCAAGAAAGGAGGCAACCTATGAAGACCATGCAATTCAGATGCAAGCTGCTATCGGATGTCATCTTGAATGTCAAGGCGGCGACCGAGGGCAACCAAAACACCTTGGATTTTATCCCAGGAAACAACTTTTTGGGAATTGTAGCTACTAATTACGACAATTTTAGCGACCAGCAAAAGTTGGACTTGTTCCACAATGGCACCGTACGCTATGGCGACGCACATCCCGTGAGCAAAGAGTCTGTCACTCGTTCATTGCGGATACCCGCATCCATGCACTACCCCAAGCTGAAATCCATCAACGAAACGTGCTATATCCATCATGCCTACGAGCGAGCTTTAGACCATGAGGGTGAATGCGGCGGTCCGCAGCAACTCAAACAAAGTCGTGAGGGTTTCTATGAATTCTCATCTAGTGAGGGAGTTACCGTTGAAACGCCAAAATCCTTTGCCATCAAGTCGGCATATGATTGTTCTCAACGTCGCGCCCAAGACACCAAGATGTTTGGCTACGAATCCCTGCGTAAGGGCGCTGAATTCTTCTTCGAGGTGGAAACCGATCGTGATGAATATGCTCAACTCATCATTGACCATCTTGTTGGGAAACATCAAATCGGGCGATCGAGAACAGCGCAATATGGTCTAGTGGAAATTACGGTCGCTGATTTCAGTCAGCCAGGCTCAACTGATCATTTCTTCATGCATCATGGCCAGAAGCACGTTGTCGTGTATGCCGACAGCCGGCTGATTTTCCTTGACGAGAATGGAGAACTGACATTCCAACCCAAAGCCAAAGACTTGTGGCTTGAAGGAAAAATCGTTTATGATTTGAGCCAGGTCCGAACTTTCCAGTATGCACCGTGGAACTACAAGCGACAGACGCGCGACGCTGACCGCTGCGGCATCGAGAAAGGCAGTGTGTTTGTGGTTGAAGTGCCTGACGGATACAAGATGGACGGCACGGGGTCTCGCTATGTGGGCAGCTTTAATAACGAGGGTTTTGGGCACGTAATTTATAACCCGTCATTCCTAGATGTCAAGCCAGATACTAATGGCAAGAGCGCAATAACTATCAATAAAGCTGAAGACACTAAGGAATCCGAGAAAAATCAATCCGGTCAAGAGCCCAAACTGGCCCTTGACGGCTCTCCCTTGCTCAAGTTTATCGGTGCAAAGAAGAAGGAATCTGATGTCACCAATAGGATTTACGGGTTGGTTAACGAGTTTGTCGACAGAAACAAGGATAAATTCCACGGACAGCAATTTGCATCTCAGTGGGGCGCTATCCGCAGCATTGCAACAAAGGCGACCGATTACGATGACTTGTGGAAAAAACTCATTTCTAACCAGATAGATTACCCGCGAGAACCGACTATCAGTGATGATAGAACTGTAGTTACTCGTGAGTGGGCCTATCTAGGTCACGGCGTTGCCGCTGACAAATGGAAAAAGGGTAACCGCAAGGCGGCTCTAGAAAAATTCATTAAAATGATACATCAGGAGTTCAACGACTCAGATGGAAAAATAGCTATAATGGCAGTTGTGAACCTTGCCTCCGAGATGGCAAAAATATGTAAATAAAATGGGACAGTCTAAATATAATAAACGATACATTACAAGGGTCATCATCGAAGCGGCGACACCGATTACGGTGGGGACCGGAAACAAGGGCGTGCTTACCGACGCCCTCATTGCACGTGACGTTAATGGTCTACCTTATATCCCTGGCACGTCGATAGCAGGCGTGTTGCGCCACAGCATTGGTGACAATCCCAAGAATGCCGACTCGATTTTCGGCTATCAGGATGACGATAAGGGGCATGGCTCGAGAATTATCTTCACTGATGCCGTCTTGCTCGATAGAGACGGAACCCCTCAAGACGGGCTGAAGACAACCGCCATGAGCGATTTCTTGGCCAATTATACTGCATTGCCCGTGCGCCAGCATGTGAGTATCAACGAGTTTGGTGCGGCTAAAGATGGTGGCAAGTTTGATGAGCAGATTGTGTACCAAGGTTCTCGCTTCGTTTTTGAAATGGAGATGGTGGATAACGGCGATAATGGTAAAAAAGGCGATTACGAGGAACGCTATATGGCTGTATTGAACATAATCAATTCGCCTTTCTTCCGTCTGGGAAGCGGCACGAGGAACGGTTTCGGCTCAATGAGAATTATCGATGTGAAGCACCGAACCCTTGACCTGATGAATCCTGATGATATGCGCCTTTATCTTGACAAGTCATCGTCTCTCAAGGAAACGTGGAACGGCTTTGTGCCTTACCATACCAAGTCCTATGAAGATGAAGCATGGCATGAATATGTTCTGGAACTTAAGCCTCTTGACTTTTTCCTGTTCTCGTCGGGCTTCAACGACGATGACGCTGATATGACTCCTGTCACTGAGGCTCGTATTACATGGGACAGAAATTGCGGTGAGTTCAAACATGAAGCCATCCTCATTCCTGCGACCTCGGTCAAAGGCGCCATTGCCCATCGCGCCGCCTATTATTGGAACAAAATCAATGAGCGATTCATCGAGGACGGCAACGGCAAGGTGGGTGGCGACAACGAGGCTGTCAAGGCACTCTTCGGCACTGCTGGCAATAACGAGGAGGACATCACTCGTGGTAATGTTCTGTTTTCGGACATCATTCTCAAGGAGCAGCCTCAAGACAACAGCAAACTCTTGAATCATGTCACCATCGACCGCATCACGGGCGGAACCATTGATGGCCACCTCTTTACTGAGAAGGTTATTAACGGACGTGGCATGAAGTTCGACTTAAAACTGCAAGTCAAAAAAGATGTCTTTCTGGTAGAAGACGGTCCCAAAATCAAGTGCGCACTTGATTGCGCTTTAAATGACATCTGTAAGGGCCTGTTGCCTTTGGGTGGCGGCAGCAACCGCGGACACGGAATTTTTACTGGCTCAATCATTAAAGGAATAGAGAACAATGGAAATCAATAAGCAAGCAAAATATGAAGGCTACATCTGGCATAGTGACCAGACCCATCCACAGGTACTCCGAGGCAAGGAATTTGATCTCGACCAACTGATGGACGGCGCAAATCCCTTCGTCATCGAGGGACAACTGTGGGACGCCGAGCAAGGCATATCCATCAGCATCCGCAATGTTGATGGGAAACATATCGTCAACTGCCAACAGGTTACTCCAAGAGATCTGTTAGGAACTACAACAACAAACGTCGAGAAGTACATTCCCCATCGAATTGAGGGAGTTGGCAGACTGTGCTTCCTCAGGTATTGGAAAGCCGAGGGGGATGAATTGTGTGAACACTTCAAGGCATTGCGCCCCGAAAAGCTCGTGTTTATTGGATTTGAAAACTTAACGAATAAAACGAATAAGGAGGACTGATTATGCCACTGACATCACCATACAACTTTGTGCCCATTAACCGTCAAGTTTACTATCCCTGGTGGGGAGACTGCATCTCGATGGATATTCCTTTTAGGGATGGCGAGGACGGCTATATTGAAGTGACCCTCAGGAATGTTTCGCCCTTGTTCACCCGAAACGGCTCACGCCTGGAGAAAGACAAGAGGGACATCCCGAGAGAATCTTCACATATTGTCGAGGCAAACGGCGACAAGCGCTATTTCATCCCCGGAACAACCATCAAGGGCATGTTGCGTGCTACGCTCGAGATTATGGCATTCGGCAAAATGTCTGAGAAGCAACACTACACCAACCGCTGGTTTGGCTACCGCGACATCGGCGGCAGTGGCACCTATCGTGACATCGTCAGCAACCGTAGGGCCGGATGGCTCAGCAAGGATCCTGATGACAAATATTATTTTGAGCAGTGCGAGTATTATGACCAAATCAAGTTTGAAGAGCTAAAAGGTCGATTCAAGAAATTCCGAAACGACCAGAAGTCAGTCTGGAAAACCAATTGCTCGTTGACCGACAGTAAAGTACCTCAGTACCCCATCTATGAGAAGGATGGTATTGAGTACAAGATAGTCTGCACAGGTGGAATGGATAGCAAGAATCATGAATTGCTTTTCTCTACCGAACTGAGACCCATGATTGAGGTGAGTGAACAGACTATCCAGGCATTTATGACGGTATATGAAACGTCGCCAGACTTCGACAAGTTTGTGAAAGAACTCGATAGAGGCGAGAAGATTCCAGTATTCATGCTGAATGACTCAAGGTTGCCACTCAATCCCGTCATCGGCATGTCCAAAATGTTCAAGTTGCCATACAAGAACAGTATAACTGACCTGATCAACAATGAACAGAGTGGAGTCCAGTCGGACCGAGACTTGTGTGAGGCAATGTTTGGCACTATCAGTGACAAGAAGAATCTGAAAGGTCGCATCCAGGTGGGTCATGCTTTCGCCACAGATGCCAACTCGCCATTGATGGGTGAGGTCAGTGGTGTGTTAGGCCAGCCGAAAGCTTCATACTATCCGCTGTATGTGAAGCAGAGCGTCAACCCTTACAAGAACTATGACAATGGTACCGCAATGTCAGGCCGCAAAATGTACCGAGTTCATCGAGGTAACTCAACGACCTCGTTGCCCTCAGGCAATGAAGGCGAGAACGTGAAGACCTATTTTAATGCCTTAGCACCGGGGCAGGAGTTCAAATTGCACATCAACGTCCATAACCTTAAGACAGTGGAGATTGGAGCATTGCTTTCGGCTCTGACGCTTCACGAGACAGCCGGGGTATATCATAACATCGGTCTGGCTAAGAGTTTCGGCTACGGAAAACTTGAGGTCGAATCCATCACGCTGCATGGTCTCAATAGGAAAAGGACGGATTACGAGATGGCCTTCGAGGACGAGATGAACACGTTCTTGAAGATGAAGTGGCGCGATACCGACCAAGTGCGTAATCTGATGAGTATCCTCGGGGAACATGACAATGATGATGTTGCGGTTATGGAGCTTGAGGCTTACGGGCAAATAAAAAAGAAAGGTAAACCTGAATCGGATAAGTTGAGCGAAACGTCCAGGTCCGTTGCCTCATTGACTGGACCTATTGATGAGTTCCGTAAGGAGCATAGCTTCGACATGGATGCAGTCAAGCTGCTCTGGAAAAATGGGCAGATCGACGAGGCACTTCAAGAAATTGAGAAGCTCATTGGCCTGTTTGAGTTTGAAGGGTTACCTCACGGGGCAGAGACCAGTATGAGGAATAAGATCCTAGACGCTATCAACCAGCGTGAGAAAGAAAGGATCGAGCGTGAAGAGCGCGAGAAGATAGAACAGCGGAAGCTGCAGGAAAAGGCATTACAAGAAGCTCAAGAAAAACAAGCGCAAGATGAAAAGCTTCGAGTGAAGTTGGAAGCCGGCCTGTCAGCTCTGTTAGAGGAGAAATACGACAACGGTACCTATAAGGTGACGACGTTCAAGTTGAGTTTCAATAAGGTCAACGACTGGCTTAAGAAAAAGCAAGCAGCACAACTCACTGCTGATGAACAGGAAGACCTGAAACAAACTTTATCGCGCATTGTTCTAGAGCCCGACAAGAAGGAAGAACGCGACCTCAAGAAGTTCAACGGCAAGCCGTGGAATGAGGTGGTAAAACACCTGGGCGAAGATGTGGCACGGGAACTGTTTGACAGGTTCACCCAAGCTCAAAAAGAGAAAAAGAAGAATGGATAATCCGATGGTTAACATCTGCACGATGCACTTCAAGGAGCACCTGAGCCTATCGCAGGCCAGGTGCTTGAGGGGTGCCATCGTCTCGCTGGTGGGACGTGACCACCAGTTGTTCCACAACCACGGGGAATCGGGACTGCGTTATGGTTATCCGCAGGTGCAGTACAAGGTCATCGACGGCCATGGGGCCATTGTGGGCATTGGTGACGCTGCGGCCCAGGTCATGGGGCTGGCGTCCCATTTCCCCTGTGAACTGATGCTGGGTGAACGGCAGGTCGCATTGAGCATCGATAATTGTCAACTCGTGCCCTACAGCCCGGCATTTGACATCCAGCCCAAGTTGTATTCCTTGACAAGCTATCTCCCACTCAACGAGGAGAACATCAAGAAGTACTATGCCATGCTGGCTTTAACCGACAAGATCAGTTTCATCGAGGACATCCTCACCGCCAACATCCTCGCGTTTCTCAAGGGCATCAACTATCATGCCCAGGAGCAGATTGCCCTTGCCCTGACATCGATGCAGGAGCCGAGGGAGCAGAACTACAAGCGGGTAAGGTTCGTTGCCTTTGACCTGCAATTCGTTGCCAACATTGAGTTGCCCGACAACATCGGGTTGGGAAAGAGCAGCAGCATCGGGTTCGGGACCTTGAAACGGTTGCCCTTACCGCGACATTTCAAAATGCCAAATCCTTAAGATACTCAAATATAATGGAATTGTAACCGTTTTACCGTCCGTTGGGAGAGAGGCAGGCTGAAACGTCGGCAAGTTCTCATGAGTTCCTTGACATGCTGAAGAGCACTATTTATTGCAAGAATCATGCCAATTATCACGATAAGGGGCAAAATGGTAGAATCTTTGCCCCTTAATCGCTGATAATGAAGAATTAAAAATTTTTTCTTGCAAAATACCAAGAATTGGTGTACTTTTGCGTGATTTACCAACAAATAGGGTTAATTTTTTGTTAACGTCCCTTGAAATTTTGTTAAATTGCATACCTAAATACCTGTGTCTTAGGTTTCTGTGAAACTAGCTGTCAGAGACCATCTTCCATTACAACAAGGATTAAGACACCATAAAACTTATCGCTACACACTCCATTACGAGTGTCAGAGACCATCTTCCATTACAACAAGGATTAAGACATCTTTAAGATATTGTTGAAGATATGCAGCACCAATAGAAAGTCAGAGACCATCTTCCATTACAACAAGGATTAAGACTTTTCATCTTTAATTTTATAAGTTAATTCTGCAATTCTGTCAGAGACCATCTTCCATTACAACAAGGATTAAGACAAGATGAGTTAGAACCCTAACATCTTATCAGCCAACTGTCAGAGACCATCTTCCATTACAACAAGGATTAAGACTATTATCAGTAATGCCAACAATATCAATATAACTGACACGTCAGAGACCATCTTCCATTACAACAAGGATTAAGACATTGTAAAAACTGTAGCACTGCGGACAACATTTGGGGTCAGAGACCATCTTCCATTACAACAAGGATTAAGACAAATCCGAGATAGTCACAGGCAACGGTTTTGTGATAAAGTCAGAGACCATCTTCCATTACAACAAGGATTAAGACATGATTTAATGTCTTACATTGGTGTGTTACTTTCAAGGTCAGAGACCATCTTCCATTACAACAAGGATTAAGACTCATCTTGTCAAAATCCATTGAGCATTGATCTGCCAACGTCAGAGACCATCTTCCATTACAACAAGGATTAAGACGTACGGTCATAGCCTGCAATGTCCCTATCTAAAATAATAGTCAGAGACCATCTTCCATTACAACAAGGATTAAGACTCCTCTATTTAAAAATATGGTATAGGGATAGCCAATGTCAGAGACCATCTTCCATTACAACAAGGATTAAGACGGCTTTAAATACGTCTTTGAAGTCCATATTACAATCTGTCAGAGACCATCTTCCATTACAACAAGGATTAAGACATGACGATCATGGCTGTAACAGACTTGCGGATAATTGTCAGAGACCATCTTCCATTACAACAAGGATTAAGACTTTGTTCTCAGTCTCTGATTTGGCTAATAATATTCTGCTGTCAGAGACCATCTTCCATTACAACAAGGATTAAGACTTCTGAAACTTCTTCCAAAGACTTGAACTCCTTGTGATTGTCAGAGACCATCTTCCATTACAACAAGGATTAAGACATTAATAACTGCGTAGGGTTGCATCATCTTTTTGGGGCGGTCAGAGACCATCTTCCATTACAACAAGGATTAAGACATTTAAGTGTAACTTTAATAACAGTTCCACCTATAGGTCAGAGACCATCTTCCATTACAACAAGGATTAAGACTGGATCACAAATACCATCTATCCACTCAGGCGGGTCAGAGACCATCTTCCATTACAACAAGGATTAAGACACATCTTCGATTTCTCGAAGATTGGCAATTACATTAAAGAGGTCAGAGACCATCTTCCATTACAACAAGGATTAAGACGCTTCCATCATAGCCTTATCAGCCCAAGTGCAAATCTCAGAGACCATCTTCCATTACAACAAGGATTAAGACGCCGCTGCGGCAATGTCCAAATCATCATCCTTATAGGAGTGTCAGAGACCATCTTCCATTACAACAAGGATTAAGACATAGTTTTGGGGTCAACCTTGTCACCAACTTTGAGGTGTCAGAGACCATCTTCCATTACAACAAGGATTAAGACATATCAAAATAAAGACCTTTACCTATACGCACAATATGTCAGAGACCATATTCCATTACAACACCCCCACGCTATCACAGACCTCTGGCCTGTGTACCGTGGGGGTAACTCAAGTCAAGGCCGATGGTCTTGTACAGGTCTCCGACCTTTATTGCCTTCCACTAAAACAAGGAATGCCCCCTGCGAATGAGTATTTTCCATTCCCAGGGGGCAAATTGTTATGGCCAGGCGTCAGAAGTGCATATTGTAGTTGTTACTCCATGCTGGTATCAGAAGAACATGGTTGACTTGGTCTTGAGAATCAGGTCAAAATTGATGTCGTGACCAATGACTTTCATCGTGCGGATGTAGTCAACCGACAATGGAACGACAAAGATGCTGTCATCGTTCTCGTACATCTCTTGTATCGCCTGCAGGTCATTCTGGATTTCCTGACACACGTTCCCAGGCACGTCGGCGAGGAAGATGGAACGCTGCACACGGTGGCACCCCTTGCGCTGCAGGTACTTGACTACAGCACGGCGCACCTTGTTGCTCGCTATGTCATACATCACAAAGAATATCATGTTTCCGGCTTTACGGTTAGGGTTCTCGACTATATCCAGTATCTTGTGCAGCCTCAGTTCGAGCGACTCAATCTCGTCAAGGTCTCCACAGTCGTGCCCAATGGGTTTGTGGTTGGCTATGGCTGCCCGATGCTTGAGCAGTTGGCGCTGCAACAGGTCAAACGGATTTTTGGCTTTTCCCATTCTGTGATTAAGTGTAGATTGTGTCCAGGTGCTGCTTGATGATGCGGCACATCAGGTTATTCAACTCGGGTGATGTGCCACGACGGGGTGATTCCACGACGCTGAATCCCCTGTGACCGAAGAACACGTTGACCTCGGCTGTGCGCAGCGAACTGCGCATCACCAGTTTCTTGCCATACTGGATATCCTTCACATCTTTCATCTCGATGCCAATGTCCTCTATAGCCTGTCGGATGCCATCGATGGCTTGCTCCAGTTCCTCAGGGACATAGACTGGCTGCCGCGGACGCTCCACACGCTCGTTGGCACTGAGTTTGGCACGAATGAGGGAAAGGATTTCAGCATCGGGGTCTTTGGAATCCTTGAGCGCATCTTCGCCCTTTGCACCCTGGGCGGCCGATTTCACCTCTTCCTTGATTTCCTGCTTGATGGAGAACAGTGCATCCAGGTTTTCAGTGTCGATGATGGCGTTCATGTCTACCGCGATGGCCTCGTTGTTACGGTAGGCGCCGGGATCCACACTCAAGAAGCAAGCCCGCGCGACATCGCTCGTGCGGGTATCAACCACCGAACGCAACCCATGCTGAACGGCGAAGTCCATGGCAAACTTCTTGTAGAACAGCGAGTACACCCCCGAGTCATAGCAGCGTTCCTTGAGGCGGAACATGACTTTCAATCCATTGCCTCCAGGTGAGACGAAAGCCAATGCAACACGCTCGTCGGCCTTAATCAACTGCTTTATACCTTCGACGGTAAAACCATTCTCCATCAGGTTGTCAAGGTCGAGTACAAAGCAGTCGGTGTAAGCGAAGTTCTCGATTTTCCTGTAGTTGGGATTAAAGCTGCCGCACACCAGATAGGGCAACGTCTTCTTGGCCTCCTTAAAGAGTTTTTCGTCAAGGAACCTCACGGTCTGCAACTGGCGTATCTGGGCTGCCAGTGATTCTTGGGGATGCACCAGCGTCTCATACAACTCATCAATACTCATGGGCTGCAATGGGTCGCCTGCAGCCTTGATGTTCCTGCCTGTGGATAGTGTCATCGTCATCATGTCGTCTTGTTTTTTTATGGGTGATACTTTCTTGAATGATAAGTCTTTGGTCTGCAGATCAAGCGCTTGCGCTCGTATGATAGTGCTTGAACTTTTGGGCCAGGTCTTGGCAATAGATGTCTATGAGCGTGCCACGGCTGCGGTTGATGCCCTCGTGAGTCACCACCTCGTCGAGATAGTCGTTCACCGACTGGATGATTACCCTGCGCCCCAGGCCTTCCAGCCAGCATGAGCCGTCCTCGCGGCGCGAGAAGTAATCTTCGGTAACCACTTCCTGGGCCAGCAGCGAGAACACCACATAGTCAATCCACACACGGTACAACTCGATTACGTCATAGACCAGCACGGGACGGTTGTATTCGTCACGGTGCAGCACACCGATATAGGGGTCAATACCCGCTTTGATCAGGCCGCTCTCCACCTTGCCGTAGAGCACCCCGTAGCCATAGTTCAGTAACGCGTTCGCCACATCCATTGCCGGATGCTGGCTCCGTTCCTTGAAACGGTACTGCTCTGGCAATGTTTGATTGATTGTGTCAAAATAGATTTTGGAAGATATGCCCTCAAGTCCTCTCAACTCGCGGGCGGCGTCAATAATGAGATCACCGTCAACCGCCATCAGCCTGTTGCGGTATTTATCCAGATGGGCTATCGCATGGTCTATCATTACCGAGGAGGCATCCTCCTTAGCAGCCATGGTCATCATCAGCAATGCCTGTTGGTTCTCAACTTTCTTGACAATGACGCCTTTAATCCATTGTAACGCGTCGCCGCTTTGGGTAAACAGCAGCTGCCCTTTACGGATGGTGGAAATGGATCCAAACCGATGACTCCACACCATCCCCATTGGGCTTCCCTTGCGATCCATGAAGTGAATCTCAATGCCTTTGTCAATAGCGAGCAATATGGCATCGCTGGTGAGTGAAACACCCTTGCACACGAGAATCGACGAGATTCCCTCGACAGGGACACGCTGGCGGCCACCGTCATTGCTAACCACGAAACATTCATTATCGCGGTTAAGCATCGTGCCGAAGGTGTTGAGGACTAATTCCATTGCGATTTAGGTTAAGAAGTTTTGGGGTGGGGTGTTTTCTTGGAGAACAGCAAAAACTGTGCCATAATTTCATTCTGCAAGCAAATAGCCACCAAATGCAACGATAAGTAATTGCAATTCAAAAAAATAAAAATTTTTCTTGCACAAAAGCAGGATTTGCCGTATTTTTGCCTAAAATTAGTCCAAAAAGGGTTAATTTTTTGTTAACGACCCTTGAAATTTTGTTAAAATATATACTTAAATACCTGAGTCTTAGGCCTCTGCAAAATTAGCTATCAGAGACCATCTTCCACCAAAACAAGGATTAAGACATCTTCAACAAAGCCTCTTCCTTCTGCAAATGGATTAAGATATCAGAGACCATCTTCCACCAAAACAAGGATTAAGACCAGCCTTGCAGAGCATGAAGTTGCCAGACTCCTGGAGCTATCAGAGACCATCTTCCACCAAAACAAGGATTAAGACCCCTTCTTGTACATCCTGTTTTTGTACCTTTCAAGGAAGTATCAGAGACCATCTTCCACCAAAACAAGGATTAAGACTTGTCGAGTTGTGCCTTGGCTGACTCGCTGAACGTCATCAGAGACCATCTTCCACCAAAACAAGGATTAAGACAACCTCTTCTTGTGCTTTCTCGACAAGTTCTTCTTTGATCAGAGACCATCTTCCACCAAAACAAGGATTAAGACATTAATAATCCTATAAGTACAGTTAAAGCAACTACACATCAGAGACCATCTTCCACCAAAACAAGGATTAAGACACTCTCGGTAACAAAGTCGATAGTTGCAATTCTGGACATCAGAGACCATCTTCCACCAAAACAAGGATTAAGACAATACCATGGCCAGCCACTCGGCGACTTCAGCAAAAAATCAGAGACCATCTTCCACCAAAACAAGGATTAAGACTTTGTCCTTGCGGTACACTTCCACCTCCTTGTCAAGAATCAGAGACCATCTTCCACCAAAACAAGGATTAAGACAATTAAATCTTAAATTTAAAATTAATAATAAAGCTTTCTATCAGAGACCATCTTCCACCAAAACAAGGATTAAGACCGAGCGGGAGATGTGGTTAGACTGCGAGCACTGATGCGGGATATCAGAGACCATCTTCCACCAAAACAAGGATTAAGACTTAAAAAAAGAGGGACTGAAAAATATCAATCCCCTTTTATCAGAGACCATCTTCCACCAAAACAAGGATTAAGACTTGCTTTCATATTGTATTTTCGTTGATTTCATTTTTGCATCAGAGACCATCTTCCACCAAAACAAGGATTAAGACTTACCTGCATGCAGTACAAAATTAACTTTTATCTATCAGAGACCATCTTCCACCAAACCAAGGATTAAGACATGTAGTTGCAGATGTGCCTTCCATTGAGAATCCATCAGAGACCATCTTCCACCAAAACAAGGATTAAGACTCATATATAAGATCCCTGAGGTCTGACTCTATATATCAGAGACCATCTTCCACC
>JAEEGG010013886.1_pt1 | contig 17143 bp, 14 predicted proteins | sample 9134161 | NCBI WGS metagenome assembly JAEEGG01 (sample SAMN16246543, study PRJNA631951) | gut metagenome | biome: gut microbiome; feature: rumen; material: CR-attached | host: Bos | place: Iran: Karaj | collected 2018-10 | reverse complement strand
AAAAGTACGCTTTGTGACTTTATACTTGGTAGGATTAATGGCAATATACCAATGGTAGCGATTGCCGTTATAGGCAGCCACCGAGTCGATCTTAACCTGATGGGTATAGGTAAGTACACTCGGAGCAGTAGCCTCGATATCGGCATCATCAGCGTCGTCGCTCTTCTGCAGCTTCAACAAATCACCATTCTGATTATTAAACCAGAAGAGATGTTCGGTATGTTTAACGATACTATATGCCGTCCCCGATGCCAGATAAAGCGAGTCCTTATAGATGCGGAAGTAGGTTGGCATACTGGTAGTATCGGCAAAGTAGAGCGTATCTCCGCTTACACGGAACGACACATCACCACTCTCCTCATCTACCCATACACCTTGAAGCATCTCCTTAGCCTCCTTATCGTCGGGCAACGATGATGAGTTGTTCTGGTTACAAGCTACCAGAACAACCATCAACATTAATATCGTTAAAATCTTCTTCATTTATTTACCTATGCAATGATATTCAAAGCCATTCTCGTCGAGTTCCTCTGTATCAAAGATGTTACGACCATCGATAACCAACGGACGCTTCATAGCTTTCTTAATCACACCCCATCCTGGCAGGCGGAACTCCTTCCACTCGGTAAGCAGCAACAGGGCATCAGCATCCAGTACTACATCGTACATGTCGCGACAATAGGTTACCGTTTCGCCGATACGACGCTTACACTCTTCCATAGCGATTGGGTCGTAAACACGTACGTTACAACCAGCCTCCAGCAACTTGGCAATCATCACAAGGGCTGTTGATTCACGCATATCGTCGGTCTCAGGCTTGAATGAGAGTCCCCACATGGCGATAGTCTTACCCTTCAGAGCCTCAGCGCTGCCGAATGCCTTAACCAACTTCTCAAAGAGCACGCTCTTCTGCTTTTCGTTTACACGCTCAACAGCTTTCAGCACCTCCATCGAGTAGCCATTCTGGTCGGCAGTCTTAATCAGCGCCTTTACATCCTTAGGGAAGCAAGAGCCACCATAACCACAACCTGCATACAGGAACTTACGTCCGATACGTGTATCGCTACCAATACCTGCGCGTACCATATTAACATCGGCACCAACACGCTCGCAAAGGTTGGCGATATCGTTCATGAACGAGATACGGGTTGCCAGCATCGAGTTTGCGGCATATTTGGTCATCTCGGCCGATGGTATATCCATGAAAATCACGCGGAAATTATTAATAAGGAAGGGCTTGTAAAGCTTGGTCAGCGTTTTCTTGGCTTTCTCGCTCTCAACACCTACTACCACGCGGTCGGGACTCATAAAGTCCTTAATGGCGTTACCCTCTTTCAGGAACTCTGGGTTCGAAGCCACATCGAATTCTATATCAACGCCACGCTTTTCCAGCTCGTCCTCGATAGCCTTACGCACCTTTTTAGCTGTGCCTACGGGAACAGTACTCTTGGTTACAACAACCAGGTATTTATTCAAGTTCTGTCCGATGGTCTTAGCCACCTGCAGCACATATTTCAAATCGGCTGAGCCATCCTCATCTGGAGGTGTACCTACAGCTGAGAAAACGATCTCCACATCATCAAGCACAGAAGCCAAGTCGGTAGTAAACTTCAAGCGACCAGCGGCCACATTCTTCTTTACCAACTCGTCGAGTCCAGGTTCATAGATGGGGATTTCCCCGTTCTTCAGGCGTTCTATTTTCTTTTCATCAACGTCTACACACGTTACATTCGCACCGGTATCGGCAAAGCATGTTCCCGATACCAAACCTACATATCCGGTTCCTACAATAGCAATATTCATACTGTTAACAACTAAATTTTGTGCAAAGGTACACTAAATTTTTAATTTCCCAAGCATTTTAAGTTTCTTTTATTTGTTTATGTCGAAAAAATGCAGTAATTTTGCAGCCGTGATTGAATTAGATAGACATATTGAGATACTGTTGCTCGACAACGATTGCGTGATTGTGCCTGGTTTGGGCGGATTCATGGCGCATCATGTCGAGGCAAGATACGAGGAAGACGAACAGGCCTTCCTTCCTCCACTCCGTACATTAGGTTTTAACCCACAACTTAAGATTAACGATTCACTTCTGGCCCAGTCGTACATCGAGGCTTACGACATCAGCTATCCAGAGGCCCTTCAGCGTATTGAGGACGAAGTGAACGAACTGACTCAAACCCTGCAGAACGAAGGTCGCTACGAGCTTAATAATATAGGTATATTAGGGCTTAACGAGGATGGTAACTACGTGTTTACCCCTTGCGAGGCAGGCATTCTTACGCCAAGCTTGTATGGACTCAACTCGTTCGAGATGAGCCTGATTAAGGCTGTAACTCTGCCTGAGGTTGAGGAAACTCCTGCAGCCAAGGTTGTGGAGATGAAGCCCGAACCCAAGCCCGAGGTTAACAGCGTGCTGCAACAGAACCTGGTTGATATCAACGACGACGATACCGATGTAGTACGCATCAAGTTCTCATGGATTCGCAATGCCGTGGCTGTTGCCGCCATCCTGTTGGCTGTGTTCTTTGTTGCCATGCCTACTGGCAAGACCGAGCTGATGAAGAGCACCATCAACAATCTGAACAATCAGATCCTGTTTGGTATGATGACCTCGAAGGATACTAACACCAGCGCCATCGATTTTAAGCGTAAGGATACTCAGAAGCCAGCCGCAGTTAAAACTGCCGAGGCTATCCTCGATACCATCAAGCCCGCTAAGCCTGTCGAGGCCGAGGCTACCAAGCCTGTTGCCATTAAGACCGACAGTGCTCGCGAAGGTTACTGCATTGTGCTGGCCAGCCATGTAAACAAGCAGAATGCCGAGATTTTTATCAACAATCTGGCAGAGCGTGGTTACAAGGGTGCCGAGATTTATGTGCACAACAATGTTACCCGTATCGTTTACGGTCACTATGAGAATCAAGCCGATGCTTATACCCAGTTACAGAAGATAGCCAAAGAAAAGGATTTGGCCGAATCTTGGGTTTACAAATATAACGAGAAAAACAAGTAAATGAAGAGAGTACGCTGCCCTAAGTGCGACCAGTACATCACCTTCGATGAGACCAAGTACGAGGCTGGTCAGTCGTTGGTATTCAAGTGCCCCGACTGCGGCAAGGAGTTTGGTATCCGTATCGGCGTGAGCAAACTTCTTAATCGTCGGAAGGATGAGGATCCTGATGAAAGGCTACGGGTAGGCGCCCAAGGGGCGGGAATGCAGGCCAACGAACAGGGTTGCGGATCAATCGTAGTCATCGAAAACGTATTCCATTACAAGCAGGTTATCCCTCTCCGTATGGGCGATAACATCATTGGTCGTTATCAGAAAGGTAATCCTGCCAATACCGCTTTTGAGACTGTCGATCCCAGCGTCGATCTCAATCATTGCACCATCACCGTTAGTCGTGACAAGAAAGGTGGCCTGCGTTACACGCTGAAAGACAACAACAGCAACACTGGCACCTTTATCGATAACGTAGAGCTCACCCCAAAAGAGCGCCGTGTTATCAGCGATGGCACCCTCTTCACCCTTGGTGCCACCTCTATCATCCTTCGCACATCCAACGACGAAGAATAAAATATGATTACCGAAGGCTATATGCCGTTTATGGGCTACCAAACCTACTACCGCATAGTAGGCGAGGCATCAGAGAAAGCACCGCTACTGTTGCTGCATGGCGGTCCTGGTAGTACGCACAACTATTTCGAGGTACTCGACTGCATCGCAGAAACCGGACGACAGGTTATCTCGTACGACCAGATAGGTTGCGGCAATTCTTATCTCGACGGACACCCTGAACTTTGGACACAGAAGACGTGGATAGACGAACTTATCGCCATCCGCGAGTATCTTCAGCTCGATGCCGTGCATATACTTGGCCAGTCGTGGGGAGCTATGCAGGCCATAGCTTATGTGATCGACCACCAGCCCCAGGGTATCAAGTCACTTATTCTGTCATCAGGACATGCCTCCAGCAGTTTATGGGCCAGCGAACAGCACCGTCTTATCAAATACCTGTCGGACGAAGATCAGGAAGCCATCCGCCATGCAGAGGCCACAGGCAAATGGGACGATGCCGCCTACCTGCAGGCAAACGATCATTACTTTGAGCAGTTTGTTATCAGTGTCGACGAACACTCACCAGAGTGTCTCCGTCGTCCTAAGCGTGCTGGTGCCGAAGCCTACCTCTATGGCTGGGGCCCCAACGAGTATCAGCCACTCGGCAGTCTGAAAAACTTCGAGTATACCGATAAGCTTGGTCAGATTTCTCAGCCTACACTTATCTGTAGTGGCACACGCGACATCTGTACCCCCGTTGTAGCAGCCTCGCTCTATGAGCATATCCCCCACAGCCAATGGCATCTGTTCCGCCACTCGCGCCACACCTGTTTTATCGATGCTCACGAAGAGTATTGCCAGGTGCTTACCAAGTGGCTGAAAGAAAACGACTAACATGACTTGGACTGTAATTTCAGATAACCGTTCGAACAATCCCAAGCTAGAAACAGAGCATGGATTGTCAATCATTCTGCAAACAGAGCGATACAAAATTCTGCTGGATACAGGAGCAAGCGATGTGTTTACGAGAAATGCAGAGCTGATGGGTATTGACCTAAGCGATGTCGACTATGTTTTTATTTCTCATGGACATAGCGACCACGCAGGAGGCTTACGCTACTTCTTGCAGCATAATCAGCAGGCAAAAATCATTGTCTCGCCCGATGCTATGAGCGGCAAATTCTTTTCAAAGCGAGGCAATCTTCATAGCATTACCACAGAATGGCCTGAGATAGACGACAACAGACTTATCTTGATAAATCATACCTGCGAGATAGCTGATGGCTTACAAGTTATTGCACATATATCTCAAACGCATCCGATGCCTAAAGGTAATTTGAATCTCTATGTTCAGGATGCTAACGGAGGTTTTGTACACGACGATTTCAGTCATGAGATAGCTCTATATGTAGATGGACTCCTGTTTACAGGCTGTGCCCATAATGGTTTGGAGAACATTCTGACCGCATGTCCTTGGCCCGTTCATACCGTTGTAGGTGGGTTCCATTTGCTCGACGGTCTACAATCGGACGAAGAGATAACAGCTTTGGCTCAAAGACTGAAAACCAATTATCCCAATACCCATTTCTACACCAGCCACTGCACAGGCAACCATGTATTCGAGCTCATGCAAACCATCATGCCCACTCAACTCCACCCCTTCACCTGCGGCACAATCAGTGGATAGGATTTAGTTATTCTAATCAATCATATAATCTTCTGTATAAAGCTTATCTTTCTCGAAGGTGAGGCCTTCGTAGAGTTCTTGGTGGCCTTCGTAGCTTTGGGGGAGGAAGTGGAGACGGACACCACGGATGTGCTTCTTGGCTTTGAAATCTTTGAGATTGTCGACCTTTTCGCTTTCGATTTCGAGTTTCATCATGCCCCAGTCCTCTAAGCGCACACGATCGCCTTCACGCAGATGATTATTTACCACCTCGGCAACACTCGTCATGACTGCCAGCACATTTGAAGTATGCGTACCCATACGCTTGGCTACCTCTTTAATAAGTTGGCGACTCTCGACAGTATGGTAATGCACAGCTACTGCCTTGTACTTACCAAAAGTTGGTAATGTAGGTTTGGTTTCTTTCTTTAATCTATATTTCATAAGTAATACGTTTTTAGTGCTGCAAAAATACACATTTTCTAGAGAATAAACAAAATAATTAATGAAAATATTATTTTTTGTTGAATGCGCCCGCAAAATTTCAAGAAAAAAATTTATCAACAAGCCTACATGCCTACATATTTTCGCTATAAATACCTATTATACAATATGTTACAGAAATTTCAGCCTACATAAAGCCCCGCAAAAGCCTACATAAAGCCTACATAAAGCCTACATGCAGCCTACATGTTTTTGCCGTTTTCCTACGTACTAACAGATATTGTTTGCCTGGTTAACAGCTTTTATCCTTAATACTTGTTACGAAATTCTCTAGAGAATTTTGTTGCTACCTAGGCACTCAGTAATGTTTAGTAAGGCACTTAGCTGAAAATTCTCTAGAGAATTTCGCAGCATCCTTTAGGAAGAAATATTGCAAGTACATTAATAAGTATGTTTTCGCAAGGCAGAAAGTAGCTTTTCGCATACTGATAAGTAAGCATCGAGAGACCCAAAAGCTACTTTTCGTACCCTAAAAAGCAACTTTTCGTTCAAATTTATGTAGGCTTTATGTAGGCTTTTGTGGTACTTTATGTAGGCTTGAAAGTTCACAAAACCATTTGTACATGCGGTTTTCGAGCGTTTTTATGTAGGCATGTAGGCTATATAGCAAAATTTTTTAGGAAAATGTAATTAATCCTCGAATATTTGTAGTACCTTTGTGGGCGATTATCATAAACAAATAACTAACAAACATAAATATGAAGATTACATTACTTAAAAAAGAAGGCCGTAAAGAGGTTATTAACCGCGTAGAGTTGGCTGAGATGGCCTCAGCCATCAAGAATGGTATGATTGAGAATACTGTGCGCCAAACGCGCGAGGTATATCATTTGATGAATCCACACAGATTGAGCGACGGACAGATTACCACACAAATAGAGGGTGGCATCAAACTGCCACGCATCTGTTTTGTGGCCGACTATCAGAATCGCAAAGGCGATTGGCGCATGCTGGCCTATAATGGATTGGTAGTACTGGAGGTGAACGACCTGCAGACCTACGAAAGGGCTGTAGAAATACGAGAACTGGCCAAGAAAATGCCTGAAACGCTGATGTGTTTTCTGGGTGGATCGGGAAGAAGCGTAAAAATCGTATGTAGAGGCGAACTGTTTGAAGGCGGTTTGCCAAAGGGCGAGAAGGATATCCGCCAATTCCATCTTAATCTGTATAACACAGCCAGACAAGCCTATCAGAACCAGTTTGGATTCGACATCCAGTTTTTGAAGCCACGATTGGACCGAACTGTTTACATGAGTGCCGACCCAGAGATGGGCTATAATGCTGATGCCCGACCGTTTTACGCCGACACCAATGAGCACACCCTCCCCCAGCCTGTAACCATCAGCAAGGATGAATACCATCTGATGCCAGGTCGCACCGTTACGCGAACCTACCATCTGAACTGGACTTTTATTGTCGAGACGGTGATGGGCCACTATTTCGACTTGCCGGATGAGAATAAGGAGGCTGAACTGTTGATGCAGATAGCAGCCAGATGCCTTGACGAGGGCATCCCTCAAGCGCATGCCAAGGGCTTGACGATGCTGCACCCTGTGTTGAATCGCGACAAGATGCTGGTTGAGAAGATTTTCCAGACCGTTTATAGCGTGACCGAACAGGAGGATTATCGCGAAAAGCATAAGATTAAGCCCTTGAAGAGTGTGCCCGAAGATACTATCCAGGCGATGAAGACAGAGATATTCCTGAATTCGAACTACGACATGCGTAAGAACCTGCTAACAGGTGTGGCCGAGTATCGCGAGAAGTTCAGCAACGACCAGCGATTCAAGCCTCTTACCGAAGAGGTGCGTAACGATATGACGCTGAGAGCCACCGAGTTAGGACTGAAAGCATGGGACAGGAACGTGAACCGTTTTATCGACTCGACCCGTATTGAGCAGTTCGACCCCATCAATACCTGGCTCGATCAGTTGCCAAAATGGGACGGGCATGATTACATAGCCGAACTGGCAGCCCGCGTGCCCACCTCGCAGCCACATTGGCCAAAGTACCTGAGATATTGGCTGATGGGAATGGTAGGACAATGGCGCGAAAGTGACAAACAGTTGACTGGAAATGCACTCACGCCACTATTGATTGGTCGCCAGGGATGCGGTAAAACGCGATTCTGCAAGATTATCCTGCCACCCGAACTGCGCGATTACTACAACGACAAGCTGAACTTTAAGAACGAGTTCGACCTGAACATCGCTCTCACCTCGTTTGCGCTTATCAACATCGACGAGTTTGATAAAACCACCTCGTCGCAGCAGATTGTGCTGAAGTATCTGCTGTCGTCGAGCGATGTGAAGTTTCGTCCACCATACGGAAAGACCATCAAGCTGTATCGCCGTTACACCTCGTTCATCGGCACTACCAACCAAATGAAACCGCTGGTTGACCCAACAGGAAGTCGCCGTTTTGTATGCGTAGGTGTAGAGGGCAACATCGACTTCAGCGACACGCTGAACCACGAGCAGCTATTTGCCCAGGCCCTATACCTATTTAATAAAGGTAAGCGCTTTTGGCTGAACGATGACGAGATTAAGCAGCTGATGGCCGAGAACGAGCCGTTCCAGAAACTGAACGACTTGGTAGAAATGATTGGCGAAACCTTCCGCCGCCCCAAGGAAGCAGAGCAAGGCAAGTGGTGGAGTTTGGGCGATATCAGTCAGGTGCTGGCCACGCGCTATGCCAACTTCGACCCAGAAACGCCATTCCAGAAGATAGGCAACGCCCTGAACGATGTTCAGTTCAATTTTAAGAGCAAACGCAAAACCAACCACATGGAATACTGGTTGATTGAGAAATAAAACGAAAGAGGATATGTTCTGAAACTCAGACATATCCTCTATTTCTTTAAAGTGGAAGTGGAGGGAATCGAACCCTCGTCCGCACAAGGAAACCATACGCTTTCTACACGCTTATCTTGGCCTTCATTTTCGTGCTGCGGCAAGACCCAAGCCACCAACCGCAACCTTATCTCCTAAAACTTCATCCGTGCATCGGAGCCTACACAAACTATTTCCGATTTAACCTGCGCCGCTTGATCTTTGGATTCGGAACAACATCCTCGGAGCGACGTCTCGTTCCTCTACCTTGTAAAGGAATAAAGCCAGTAATCTACTATACTTCGATTAGGCAGCGAGAGCATACTCATTGTTGCCAATTAAATTTTCCTTGACTCAGATTATGGAGGGAACCAAAGAAGCCTCCGCGTGCTTACGTACCATTTCATCTCGCCGTCAAATCCAGTCAACCCCAAGACGTAAATGTCGTAATATCGAACTGTTCGCTAACAATTTCGGCTGCAAAGATAGCACTTTTTCTGGTACAAACCATGTTTTTATGCAAAAATTTAGTATTTTTGTAGCCGATTTCTATAATAATAAGGTGTAAGAAACGTTTTATAAGATATATGAAGACCCGTTTTTATATAGCTATTTGCGCGGCTATGGTGATGGCAAGCTGCTCAACGCCACGCAATTTCAACTATCTGCAAGACCTACAGAACGGTCAGCAGACGGATATCACCATCGACGGAACCATTAAACTGCAACCTAACGATCAGCTAACGGTGATTGTAAAGAGCAAGGACCCGCTGATGAGCAACCTGTTTAACAAGAGTCTGGCCACCCAGATTACCCAAGGTAACGCTGCAGGCAATCCCTATATTGCCCCCTATACCGTAAGTCCGCAAGGCACGATTGATTTCCCAGTCATTGGCGAGATACATGTGGGTGGATTGACCAGATATGAGGCCGAACAGACCATCAAACGCGAGCTGCAGAAGGAGCAGCTGAAGGATGCCAACGTAACTGTGGAGCTGCAGAACATGACCTACACAGTAACTGGCGAAGTAAAGGAACCTGGTGTTTACAAGATTGAGAAAGACCAGATAACGCTGCTGGAGGCGCTAGGTAAGGCAGGCGACCTGTCGCAGTATGGTAAGCGCGACTCGGTGATGGTAATCAGAACCGATGGCGGCAAACGTAAAACCTACGTATTGAGCCTTACCGACGGACAGAAGCTGTTAAACTCTGAAGCCTTTAACATCCACCAGAACGACATCATCTACGTAAAAGCCAATAACGTAAGAGCACGCCAGTCGACTGCCAACGGCAACGAGACACGTAACGCATCGTTCTGGCTGTCGATTGTATCGGTGCTCACCACTGTAGCCGTATTCCTGTTTAAATAATCAAGCTGATATGGACTTAAAAACATACATAAACGAATGTAAGAAACACTGGCGATGGTTTGCAGCCACGCTTGCCACTGCCCTGATAGCTGCTATCCTGTTCCTGCTGATGTTCGCCCCACGATATGAACGTAGTGCCACTGTACTTATCAAGGACGAGAACGGTGGTGGCGGCTTGTTATCATCGATGACAGCCAACATGGGTATGCTGGCCGGTCTGGCAGGCATCAACATCGCATCGAACGTCAGCAACGAGATGGAAATCATGTCGTCGCCTGCCCTACTGATGGAAGTAATCAACCGCTTAGGTCTGGACACACGCTATGCCGCTTACGACGGGCTGATGAAATGCGACCTTTGGGAGGAAACGCTGCCAGTAAAGCTCACCTTCCCAAAGCTGACAGACAAAGACGGCGCCTACCTGAAGATGGACCTGCGAAAGGACGGAACATTTACGCTTTACAAGATGCGTAAGAACAAGGAAAAACTGAGCGGCGAGGTAGAAGGCAAGGTAAACACCGTATGCCAAACGCCTATCGGACCTGTTAGCGTGATTGCCACCAAATACTTTAAGCAGGTCATGGACGAGAAGGGCGAAATGACCATTCGCATTACCAAAGAAAGGAAATACGATCAGGTGGAGCGCTGCATGGAGCAGTTGGATATCGACCTGACCGACGATCAGACCAGCATCATCCACATAGGCTATCGCGACCAGATAGCCGAGCGCGCCGAACTGATTATCAGCACACTGATAAACGTGTATCAGGAGGCTTGGATGAACGACAAGAAGAATGCTGCCGACATCTCTACCCAGTTTATTAACGAGCGCATCAAGGATATTGAGCAGGAGTTGAGCGGACTGGATAAGGACATCGCTCAGTTCAGAGGTAGCAACCTGATGCCCGACTACGAGGAGGCCGCCAAGATGTTTATGACCAATGCCAGCTTGACCTACGAACAGCAGGTAAAGGTTAACAACCAGTTGTATATGATGGAGCAGATGCGCAATCAGGTTAACCACACCGAAGGAACGAACCAGGTATTGCCAGCCAATCTGCTACCCGACAACGAGAATGTAGCCAAGCAGATTAACGAATACAACAAGCTGCAACTGCAACGCAACCAGATGGCCGAGAACAGTAGCGATAACAACCCACTGGTAAAGGATTTGGATGTACAGCTTGGCAGTATGCGCAAGGCTATTGTAAACTCGTTGGATCATGGTGTGGCCCAGTTACGTGCAAGTCAGAAGGCTGTGAATCGTGAAGATCAGAAACTGAAACAGCAGATATCAGCAGCCCCATCGGCTGTAACAAAAGTTCTGCCAGCCGAGCGCCAGCATAAAATCATCGAGGCCCTTTACATCTACCTCCTAGAGAAGCGCGAGGAGAACAGTCTTACCCAGGTGTACAACTCGCAGAATCTGCGCATCGTATCTCCACCTATGGGACAACTTAAGCCTGTATTCCCAAAGAAAGGCATCACGCTGTTGATGGCCTTATTGCTTGGCATAGCACTTCCTGCTATCTATTTCTGTCTGAAACTAAATGTAAAAAGCATACTGAAAGAGGAATAAAGTAAGAAGGCAATGGTGTTGGTTTTCCTATATTTTGCCCTGTTTCTTATAGTACATTTAGTGGCAAAGCAGTTTAAAACCGCTGGAGCAGCCCGACTGTTTCAGTTGGTTTCATGCTTTATTCTGCTATTTGGCATATTCGGATTCAGAGACATCACGGTACTTAACGACACCTCGCATTACTATGGTTTCTACTACCTGAAAGCCCATTTGCTGAGCTACAAGACAGAGCCTGTTACCACCTTTCATCTGCTGGACAAATTTGAGTATGGATTCCAGATACTCATCCACCTGCTGGTACAATATGTATCGAAGAATCCCTATACCATCATCATCTTTTCGAGTCTGGTGATTACCATCGGCGAACTATGGGTTATCGATAAGTATGCAAAGGACATTGCCAAGGTATGCTTTTACATGCTGGTGGCCAGTTTGTTTTTTACTCATTACTGCGTTATCCGACAAGCCTTTGCACTCATATTCTTCTATGTGGCATTCGGCTATCTGGAGAAGGGTAAAACCGGCAAGTACTGCCTATTGATACTACTGGCGGGCATGTTCCACTATTCAGCCCTTGTGCTCCTGGTATTCCCAATTGTTATCCGCATAAAACCATCCAAAAGAAACGCAGTTATTGCAATAGGTTCAACATTGCTATTAGCAGTTTTCCTGTTCGAGATTCTGTCGTTATTAGGATTACGCGATCATCCATACTATCAGAATGCAGTACAGAAAGGTGCACTGTCGATGATAGGTTTGGTTGACTTGCTGTTTATGTGTATTTTCCTTGCGCTATGTCTCTGGGCCAAGAAGCTCAACCAAGCCGCCTCTATGAGTCCCATTTACTTCTGGGTATTCCTCACGGCCTTTTGCGTTTGCCTGTTGGCACCAGTCATCTACCCTATCTCGCGCATCAACGAATATCTGTGGCCCTTTATTATATTCCAGCTCCTCAGGTATATCGATCCTGCAGCAATGCGCCAACCATGCGGACAACCTAACAACAAAGCTAACAGCTTACTCCGCATCATGGTTATAACGCTATTTGCCATCAAGCTGATTGGCATTAACACCATCCGACCGGAGTGGTTGCATGTTGACGATTATCAGTTCTACGATTTCTCGAAAACGCATCACACCTACAATCTGTATCCACAAGAATGATAGATAGCATCAAAGAAAGATATCAGCAGATAAAGGCCTCGGATATTGCCCAGAGAATGAGGAGCGGAGCCTTTTGGTCGTTCACAGGAACGGCCTTAGGCAAGTTTCTGGTTTTTCTGAGCGGCATACTGTGCGCTCGCATTCTTGGTAAAGAGCAGTTCGGACAGCTGGGCATGGTGCGTTCAACACTTGGCATGTTCATCATTCTTGGAGCAGGCGGAATTGGCGTAACAGCAACCAGATACATAGCGGCATTCAGAAAAGAACAGCAAGCCCATGCAGCCTCTATCTATCGCATGTCGTTTCTTTTCTCATTAACGCTGGGCATCGCCATCACAGCTCTCGCACTTGCTACTTCACAGTTTCTGTCGGCCGACTACCTGAGAGCCCCAGAACTCACCAAGCCATTACTCATAGGTAGTATGATACTGCTGCTATCGATATTAAACAGTTCGGAGAATGGCACACTGGCTGGCCTCGAAGATTTCAAATCAATAGCCATCAACACGCTGATAGGTAGCTTTTTCGAGGCCGCCTGTATGGTTGTTGGTGCCTATTTCTATCAGTTAGAAGGTGCAGTAGCAGGTTTTGCAATAGGTGTTCTGTGTTTGTATATCGCCAACAAGCTGTCGGCCATCAAAGCACTCAATAAAGCTGGCATATCGGCTTACGTGAAAAGCGTTTATAAGGAAGACTGGGCCCTGATATTCAGCTACAGCATCCCCGCCACCCTGTCGGCACTCACAGTTACCCCAGTTTTCTGGTTGGTCCGCTCCATGTTGGTAAGAGCCAATAATTATGGCGAATTAGGTATCTTTGAGGCTGCCGACCAATGGAAGGTGATGCTGCTGTTTGTGCCAGGTGCTATCTGTCAGATTGTGCTTCCAATCATGTCGAGTATTACCGACTACCATACATTCCGCAGGGCCCTTATTGGCAACCTGGCCCTTATTGGTGGCATTGCAGCTCTATTGGCCTGCGCATCGTGGTTTGTGGCACCGATACTAATGCCGCTTTATGGCAGAACATTTACCGATACCGCCACCCTAACAGCATTGGCATTCTCAACCATCCCCACTGCGCTTGCGCAGATTCTGGAGATGACACTTTACAGTAGAGAAAAGATGTGGACCAGCTTTGGCTTTAACATCGTTTGGGGCATCTCGACAGTAGCGTTAGCCTATCTGTTTCTCGAGAACCAGCAAGGCGCCTTTGGTATTGCAATGGCCATACTCCTGGCGTATATACTTAAACTGCTATGCATGGGTAGCTATCTATCAATTATCGCGAAAGGAGGCAAGCAATGATTACGTTCAGCATCATCATACCAACCTATAATCAGTTGCCTTTGCTAAAGCGGGCACTTGAGTCGGTTCTGCATCAACAGGGTGCAGACTATGAGGTGATTGTGACTGATGATTCAGACAACGAGGAGATTGCGACATACATCCAATCAATTGATAATCAAATCATTAAATACTTTCGTCACAAATCAACTGGAAGAGCTGCCGACAATTGGAACTTCGGCTTATCGAAGGCCGATGGACAGTATGTGATAGTGATGCACCACGACGAAGCAATGTCGAGCAGCAATCATTTAAACATGATGTCCCAGGCTTTGACTGATGCCGATGTGGCGATTGCCGACGTAGAGGTGATGAATAGCGGCAAGCAAAGTAGCAGATGGTTATCCCACCTTACCAAGAAGCTTTTTTGCAAGCATCCAGAATGGCTATTCCTCCAGAATGCCATCGGACCTACTGCCTGTATCGCATTCAAGCGCGATCAGCAACAGCCATTCAATCAGGATTTGAAATGGCTGGTTGACATTGAGTGGTACTATCGACTACTAAAAGGTAAGCGTGTATCAATCTGTAACACTTGCAAGGTACAATCTACCCACGGACATGCAGGACAGATTAGCCAGCAAATGGATATTATGCAGGCATTCAAGCAAGATAAAGCCATTATCTGTCAGACTCATGGCAACCATGTAGGCCTGATGCTATGGTTTTATGAGCACTTGATATTAGGAACCAAACGATTATTACGACGAATATGAGGATAGTAAAAGTATTAGGCGGTCTGGGCAATCAGATGTTTCAGTTTGCTCTTTACAAGGCGTTGCAAAAGCAGCACCCTGAGGAGCGCGTGCTGTTAGACCTGCATTGCTTTAACGGCTATCACAAACATCGCGGCTTTGAAATTGAAAGCGCATTTGGCGCCACCTGTGAAAAGGCCACATTGAAAGAAGTAGCCCATCTGGCCTATCCCTACCCTAACTACCAATGCTGGCGAATAGGAAGCAGAATTCTTCCTGTACGCAAAACCATGCTCAAGGAAGAGCCCAACTTTACGTTAGAGCCATCAGCACTCAGCAGACCATATAGTACTTATTACGATGGCTACTGGCAGCACGAGGAATATTTCAAGCATATCCGCGAGGAAATACTCAGCACATATGCTTTCCCTGCATTCGACGACGAGCGCAATAAAAAAGCAGCTCAACTTATTACAACTAGTAATAGTTGCAGCGTACACGTTCGTAGAGGTGATTACATATCAGATCAGTTATTTTGTAAAATAAGCGATACCAATTATTATACTGATGCAATAAAAAAAATGATTAGATTAGTTAATCCATCTCACTTTTTCATCTTTTCTGATGATATTCCCTGGTGTAAAGCTCATTTTAATGGTCAGATAAAGGATCGCTTTACATTTATTGATTGGAACAATGCAAACAACAGCATCCATGATATGCACCTCATGTCACTCTGCAAACATCACATTATAGCAAATTCATCTTTTTCTTGGTGGGGGGCCTGGCTTAGCACAAATCCCTCGAAAAAAATCATAGCACCATCCGACTGGTGGAATATAAAGGATTCGCAACCCCCATATGCTAATTCTTGGTTAATTCTTTAATCAATACGATTCCTTTTCACTTTTTTTGTTTATCTTTGCAGCCAAATAGTAATAAAAATGGATTTTTCTGTTTTAATATCGATATATAAAAATGAACAACCAGAATTTCTGCGACAATGCTTTGATAGCATTTTCTCGCAGACGTTACCTGCATCTGAAGTCATTCTTGTAGAAGATGGTCCATTAACAGAAGAATTATATTCCGTTATCAGAGAATACGAAAAGCAACATCATGAACTTAAAATCATCAAGATTCCCCAAAACATGGGATTAGGGAATGCTCTCAACGAAGGCCTACGCCATTGCTCTAATGACCTTGTTGCAAGGATGGACTCTGATGATATCTCATGCCCTAATAGATTTAAGGAACAAGTAAGTTTTATGGAGAGTCATCCTGATTATGATGTAGTAAGTGCATGGGTTGATGAATTCCTGAACAATCCATCAAATGTTGTATCTACCCGCAAACTTCCCCAGCATAATAATGAAATCATTATATTTGGAAGAAAAAGGAATCCAATAAACCATCCTGTAGTTATGTTTCGCCATAAAGCTGTAAAGGCTGCTGGATACTACCCTTGTTTTCCAAAAGCTCAGGTAGAAGATTATGATTTGTGGGTTCGTATGATTATGAAGGGGTCAAAATTCTATAACATACCTCATTCATTACTCTATTACAGACTGTCGGACGACTTTTCTAAACGACGCGGAGGTGTAGATTATTCAAGGCGAGAGATACCACAACAGTATTCTTTTTACAAGCAGAATTATATAAGTTTCTTTCAAATGGTATTCAACGTTATGACCCGTACAATAATACGTTTACTGCCCTGCTCAATGCGAGAAATAATCTACAAAAAATTCTTGCGGTAAAATAAAAAGAGAGATTTTACGTTATATATTAAGATTAAGGAACTAAATATTATTGGATGGAGCAACACTACTCGTATATATATGATGGAATGAACGCCTTTGAGAAAGAAGTCAAACGATGGATTGATTTCTTTTTCGCAGGCATATGTCTGATTGTATTCTCACCGTTGTTTTTAGCTTGTTATATTGCTATCAAGCGCGACCACGATGGACCAGTGATTTTTAAGCAAGAACGTATAGGCCGATTTGGACGACCGTTTACTATCTATAAGTTTCGCAGCATGACCGTTAACGCCGAAGCCAAGGGGCCACAGCTGTGTAGTGAGCGCAAAGACAAGCGCCTTACCAAAACAGGAAAGTTTCTGCGTGAGCATCATCTCGACGAACTGCCTCAGTTATGGAATATCTTCATTGGCGATATGGCCTTTATCGGTCCACGTCCTGAACGAAAATTCTATATCGACCAGATTATACAGCACGATCCACGCTACACCTATCTTTATCAGATACGTCCAGGCATCACATCGATGGCCACACTCTATAATGGCTACACCGATACGATGGAGAAAATGCTGAAACGATTAGAGATGGACCTCGACTACCTGAAGCATCGCTCATGGTGGCTCGATGGCAAGATTCTGTGTCTTACCTTCCTCAAGATAG
>JAEEGG010013885.1_pt1 | contig 17145 bp, 15 predicted proteins | sample 9134161 | NCBI WGS metagenome assembly JAEEGG01 (sample SAMN16246543, study PRJNA631951) | gut metagenome | biome: gut microbiome; feature: rumen; material: CR-attached | host: Bos | place: Iran: Karaj | collected 2018-10 | reverse complement strand
GTCTCTTGTATGTTGAAAGGCTCTTTTCAGATTTCTTAAAATAGCATAATAACTTTCACTTTGTCGTTCTAATGCCACCGTGTCGCCGTCAGGATAATTGAAAACTACAGCATCGTAGCGTTGTACGTGGTTGCGACCTGGGAAACGGTAGTAAGGAAATTGTATTTTTTCGATATATGATTTGGTATATTTGGTCAGTGGCATTGTATGATGAACGAAAGGAATAGCCAATGGCGTTTGAGGCAGCTTTGGGCCGTATGCACTTTTGCTCACTGCCAAGTAATCACCGATCATCAAGGTGCTTTCCATAGAAGAGGTGGGTATTTTATAAAATTCGAACATAAAAGTGCGAATAATATATGCTGCCACAACTGCATAAATGATAGCATCACACCAACTTCTTGTTTTGGTTTTTACAGTTCTTCCGTCTTTTTCACCTTTAATAGGTTTTTTCTTGTTGATAGGATTGCTATGCCAAAATCCAAGTTCTTTTTCAGGAATAGTGTCTAAAGTATAGAAAGTGATATTTTTTGAAAATCCGAGGTATGGTACGCCGATGAAGGCAAACATGGTGATAGGAATGAGCGTGATATAGCGGGTTTGGTCGCACATACGTGCTGTTTTCCAAATCATCAACATAAAGGTGAAGACATTCAGGTAGGGAATAGCCAAAAATATCAACCACCAAAGCGGGCGTTGTATAACGCGTAGCCAAGCATATAGATTGTAGAAGGGTATCAAAGCATGCCAGGGTGTGCGACCGGCTTTTTTGAAGATGCCATACAAACCTATAAATGTTCCGACAACGTAGATAATACAAAATCCTAATAAAAATCCTAAACTAAATGTCATGTCTGTTGTAATATAAGCGACCTCTATTTTTTATCTCTTCCAGACCCTGTGAGGTCGTTGCCATTGTCTGTAAGTTGCGATAATGCGTTTATATAATTATAATAACGTATGTAATTGGCAAAAATTATACAAAAGTAGCGGTTTTTTTAATAGATGAGGTGAAAAATATCTTCAATGATCAACTTGTCTTCTATATCGGGAATGTCGGGGGCAATGGTGCTATTGGCATTTGTCAGCAGTTCTTTAGCAGTCTTGACAGCTTGTAACTGTAGACAGTCGGTAGCTATTTCAATATTGCGGATACAGTGTTGCGATTCGTCAATATCAATGTCTATTTCTACATGACCCCACGGAAATTGTTGACTGATTTTAGTGGAGAAATTTTTCCATTTTCCATATAAAAATTCCTCGTCAGCAAAGAACTGTTGTAAAATTTGAGTTTCTTCCTTTTGAATAATATTATCAAAATCAATAACTTGACATTCTCCTTGATAGATTTGTTGAAAAGCATCGGTCAAATGTCGGATGATATTGTCGGAGGTGATGTCGGCTACTTCCGAAAGGTTGATAATGCGGCTGGCAACGGATTGTACACCATGTTTGGCAAGTTTTGCCGGCTTGATGGTGAGGTATTGCTGAATTTTGTCCACGTCAGTTTTAATAAGAATAGTGCCATGGTGGAGGTTTTGAAATTTACCTTTACTGAAAGCATTGCCGGAAAATTTTCTTCCTTCAAAAGTGAGGTCGTTGCGACCGGATATTTCTGTTGACAAGCCATAATGCTGCAATGCCGTCTGTATGACGTTTAACTGTTTTGTTACATTGTAATGGTCTTTGTCGGCGATAAAAGAAAAGTTGATATTGCCCAAATCGTGAAAAACAGCTCCTCCGCCTGTCTTTCTGCGGGCTAAAAATCCTCCTTCTGCTATCAATTTATCTACATTGCATTCATTATAAGGGTTTTGGTTTAAGCCAATAACTACCGTCTGTCGATTTTTCCACAAATACATGGTGACGGTATTGTGAAGATTTTGATTTAAAAGAAAATCTTCTACTGCTAAATTCCAATAGGGATTGTCTTGATTGGAAATGATAATCTGAAGATGCGGATTCATGTTGTGTTATAATAAAAAAATAGTAGTTTAAAAAAACTACTATTTTTATTGTTTTTCAGTAAATTATTCTTTCATTTTTAATGCTTCTTCCAAAGTAATTCGTTTGCCGGTGAGCACATCTACAAGAACGAATTTTTTGTTGCCCAAACCCAATTTGGCGGCATATTCTATCTGGCTGTTGCCGCTAATGCCGTTCACATCTTTAAAGGCATCTTGGCTGTGATATTTCATAGAAACAAGTTGTTGGCAGGCATTTTCTATGGCCACCAAGTCGGTGGAAGCAACTGCACCTACTTTGTCAACAAATGGCTCCGGAGCTTTGGAAGAACAGTCGCAAGTTTTTGAGATATTGTCCATTACATTGATATAAACCATTGGTTTGGCTTTGCTCAATACATAAGCATATTCTACTAAACGTTCATTGAAAATATCGTCTTCCATTTCTTTTCTTTCCGGAGTGAAAATACCTAATCCGCATTCTGCAATACATTTTGCACAACCGATACATTTGGTGGTATCTATCACAGGACCATTTTCGGTGATGGTAATGGCATTGGCAGGGCATTGTGATACACAACGCATGCATTTAACACATTTGTCAGCGTCATTGGTGGCAGGAAAACTGGTGGCGTGCATAGCCATTTTTCCACCAGGGGAGGCAAATCCCATAGAAATATTTTTAATGGCACCGCCAAAACCCGACCGTCCGTGTCCTTTGAAGTGTGAATAGACAATATAGCTGTCATAGTCGGCAAAATGGCTGCCGGTTTTCACTTTTGTATAGTGTCTTAATCCTTCTGCCGGATATTCTAATTCGTCTTCAGCATCCAATATGTCTATAGGAGCAAAGGTGAAACCATGTTTTTTGGCTACTTTGATATGAGAATCGGTAAAACGGCGTTCTCCAACATATAAAACATTAGTTTCTACAAAGGTTGCATTTGTTTTTTCTACCAACGGACGGAGCAATTCAGGATTAAGGATGTTGATGTTTCCATCTTCTCCAAAATGTACTTTTAATCCGATTTTTCCTTTGTAATCTGTTTGAAGTGCTTCGTATAGTTTTAGTATGTTTTCCGGAGTGATCTCACTACAGAAATAAACGATGGATTCGTCGTCGTTGACTTCAATTTTCGGTTTTTGATTGCAAGATGAGCATACAATTGCTACTAAAGTAAGTAGTAATAATTTGATTTTCATTATTTTATAAATTTATTAGTATGTTGTTAATTATTTAATTTCAATTATTTTAATTCTCCAATGATGTCTTTAAAGCAGAAAAATCCTTTTTTATCAATCAGCCATTGTGCCGATTTTACTGCACCAATGGCAAAACTTTTTCTATTAAAAGCCGAGTGTTTTATTTCTATGCAGTCAAATTCCGATGTATAACTTACAATGTGTGTTCCGACAGTGTTGTTCAATCGTTGAGATTTGATAGACAGTTCATTGCTGTTGTTATTGGGTTCGTTAATCCAATTTTTTTTCTCGTCAACAATACTGATAATGTCATTGGCCAAGGTGATGGCGGTGCCGCTCGGAGCATCTTTTTTGTTGATATGGTGGATTTCTTCAATGTTTACATCATAGTCTTTGTAGCCGTTCATAATTTTTGCCAATGCCAGATTGAGGGCAAAAAACAAATTGACACCCAAACTAAAATTGCTGGCATACAAAAGGCTGTGGTTGCCATTAATACATGCCTGTTTTACTTGTTCCATTTGGTCGTACCAACCGGTGGTGCCGACAACAATGGGAATATTGTATTCAAAGCAGCGTTTTATATTGGCAAGCACTGTTTGCGGAGTGGAAAATTCTATGGCTACATCTGCCGATTTGATTTTGTCTAAATTGTTTTTCCAATCTTCTTCATCATCGATAAATGCAACAATTTGATGTTTGTATTCATTGGCGACTATTTCCACTTGTTCGCCCATTTTCCCGTATCCTAATATGGCTATTTTCATGTTAAAAATTAAATGTTAGATGAATGTTCGGATGTAAAGAGGTTTTGTAGTTGAATTGATTGTATTGCAAACCGGGCTGCCACCGTAAAGACAATTTGTCGGATATGTCAAAATGGAACAGGTGAGCGTCCACCACGGCATCTACAATATTGGCAGCATACCAAACTACCATAACTATAATGGAGATTTCCATAAATCGTTGATAATATTGCATCATCGATTTGATGCTGGCATCGGAATAGCCTCCTAATTCAGGGTCGATCAAACCGGTTTCTCCATTCAGACGATAGCGGTATTCATTTCTATATTTTACAAAATCCCGATTGAAAAAATAGATGGCGGTGCCTGCACCGGCAAAACCGGCATAGATAATCGGTAGTTTCCAATATTTCCCGTTGAAACATTGTCCCAATCCGGGTACAATGGCTGATGATATGCCGGCAAGGCTTGGAGAGTGAATGTTGAATTTTTTCTTGGCAGTAGCATTGGTGTCAATAGCAATTTCGTCAGCTGTTGCTGTTTGGGCTTGACAAATGTCGGGCATAGAGCAGGCGGCTATTGTCAAAAAACTGACGATAAATGCTATTGTTCTCATTATTTTTTTAAAAGTGCCAAAATGCGTTTGAGGTCGCTATTCGACTGGAAAGCGATTGAGATGCTGCCTTTTCCTTTTATATCGCGGCGAATGCTGACTTTGGCATTGAATTTTTCTGACAATATTTTTTTCGATTCCACTATGGCAGCCGGCAATTGGACTTTGTATTTGGTTGTTTGTGTTTCTTTTAGATTTTTTACCAATTCTTCCACTTGGCGAACCGACAAATCGTTTTTGATAATTTTTTGCACTATCTCCAATTGTGTTTCTTCATTGTCAATGGCTACCAGCATTTTGGCATGTCCCATGGTGATTTGCTTTTCATAGATAGCTTTTTGAATTTCCATAGGCAAGTTTAATAATCTCAAGTAGTTGGAGATGACAGGGCGGCTTTTGGAAACCTTTTGGGAAAGTTCTTCTTGTTTGATGCCACATTCGTCTATCAAACGTTTGAACGAAAGGGCAATTTCTATTGGGTTAAGGTCTTCACGCTGAATGTTTTCCATTAATCCCATTTCCAACATTTGCATGTCGCTGGCGGTGCGGACATAAGCCGTGATAGTGTCCATGCCGGCTATTTTGCAGGCACGCAGACGCCTTTCTCCTGCAATGAGTTGGTATCTGTTACCCTTCTTTCTTACAGTGATTGGTTGTATAAGACCTTGTTGTTGAATCGATTCTGCCAATTCGTTCAAAGATGCTGTTTCAAAAGCACTTCTTGGCTGCCACGGGTTGGCATCGATTAAATCTATTTTTATTTCAGCAAATTCTTGTTCTTTGATTCTGCTTGGCGAATCGCTACTGATGAAATCATCAATAGAGATGCCGCCGAGAATGGAACCGATACCTTTGCCCAAACCGCGTTCTTTGTCGTTTTTGTTCCCCATATTATTTCTTTCCGTTTTTTGTCAAGATTTCTCTTGCTAAATTCAAGTAGTTGGTAGCTCCTTTGGATTGTGCATCGTAAAGCAAAACAGGTTTTTGAAAACTGGGAGCTTCTGCTAAACGCACATTTCTATAAATGATTGTGTTGAAAACAAGTGTTTTAAAGTGTGTTTTTACATCTGATACCACTTGATTGGACATTTTTGTACGATTGTCGTACATGGTCAACAATATGCCTTCCAAACCTAAATCAGGATTGATATTGCTTCTTACTATTTTGATGGTATTGAGCAATTGCCCTAATCCTTCTAATGCAAAATATTCACTTTGTACAGGTATCAACACCGTGTTGGCAAAGGTAAGTGCATTGACTGTGATAAGCCCCAACGATGGAGCACAGTCAATGATAATAAATTCATAGTTGTCAACAATGGGACTGACAGCGGTACGCATAATAGTTTCTCTATTAGGCATATCTTTCATTTCCAATTCGGCACCCACCAAATCTATATGTGCCGGCAAAATATCCAAATTCGGCACATCTGTTGCCATAATAGCTTTGTGGACATCTACATTGTTGATCATCACTTCGTAGATGCTGTTTTCAACAGTGTTGATATCTACACCCAATCCCGAAGAAGTGTTGGCTTGAGGGTCCGCATCAATAATCAGGACTTTGTGTTCCAAAATGGCCAAACTGGCCGCCAAATTGATTGATGTTGTGGTTTTTCCGACTCCACCTTTTTGATTTGCTATTGCAATAATCTTTCCCATAAAATCTATGTTTACAATTTTGCAAAAATACAATTTTTTGTTGGATATTTTTATAGAAATAAAAAAATAATCTGTTTTGACAATTTTTATTTGCTGAATGTAACAATAAATGCAGTTTTAATATGGACAAAAAAGACAATTTCAAACAAGAGAAAGAAAAAGTCGCAGTCTTAAACTGCGACTTTTTTTACCTTTTTACCTATGAGAAATTCCTTTTTTAATGCAATTCCAAATTTTATTCTTTTACAAATTTTTTAATAATAACATTTTCATCGGTTTCAATTGACAACAAATACATTCCTTGCGGCAAAGAAGATATATCTACACTTGCCGCATTACATTTTTGCTCTTTCAGCAAAACTCCCAATACATTGTACAAACTAACGCTTTTTATCTTTTCTTCCGGAAGGTCTATATAGATATAATCTTTGGCAGGGTTGGGATAAACATTTATGGTAGTTTGAAGCGTCGGACTTGTTATGTCCAAATCCAAATCCCTGCAACTCACTTTCAGCACAGAACCACCACTGGCTGCCACATAAAACAGAGAATCTTTTCCGTCAACGGCGTTGTATGCAGTATCGCGTGCTTGGTGCAAGGGATTCCACAACGGCTCATATATACGCATTCTGCCTGTTGTTCTGTTTAAAGCACTAAAATAGGTATCCTTATAGTCTTCACCCTTAAACATTTTAAAGTTATTCACATTTGCAACTATTACACCAATGCCGTTATCTGTATATTTCATACTTACATAATCGGGTTTATATGGTATAGAAATACCCGGACCCTGCAAAGGATCTCTATAATACATTTGCCTTTTGCTGTATGTTTGAAAATTGTCAAAGGTGTGATATATAGAATCCTCATGAACCCATATTGCTTCTGACTGATTTAAAAATGCTATATCGTAATTATTGCTTAAAATATCTACGTTGGCAATACTTAAAAAATATATAGATGCATGGAAAGGCAATTGGGCTATACTGTCCCATGTATTCCCGAAATCTTGGGATTGATAAATACTACCTCCTGTATGCATGAGATGAGGTTCTTCATAAAGATTATAATCATCAACAATGGTATCGTACAAAGACCTTCCTGCTATGATATAAGCGTTTGGTCCGTCAAAATAAAAATCTGAAAGAATATAATCAAACATACTACTGCTCCATGTTGTTCCGCCGTCAATACTTTTATACAATTTATTGTCAAGAAATCTAATGGCATAGATTGTATCTGCATCTATAGGACAAATCTTGAAAAAGGCTGGTAGAGAATCTTGGGTTTGCACCGTCCATGTATTACCTCCATCGGTCGTTTTGAGCATGATGCCACCCTTTAATAATGAATCCTTGTATAAATACTTGTATGTTTGATGATTGTTATGAAAATCATCATTGTAAAATCCAGTTGCAAAACCGACACTGTCATTGACAAACTTTATGCTTAAAAAAAGAGCATCTTTATTGGTGTAACTGGCAGTCCATGTGTTTCCTGCATCGGTTGTCTTATATATCATGCCCCTGCCGCCCGTAAATACAATGCTGTCTGTAACACAGTGTATTTCAAACAAATCTCTTCCCAGAGTATCAACTTGTACACTTTGCCATTGACCATAGATGGATGTTGTTAATAATAAAGCAAATCCGAGAATGAGCAACTTTTTCATATTCTTGTTTTTTTTTAATTTTCTGCAAAAATACAATTTTTTGTCGGATGTCTTGCGTTTTTATTTGCGGCGGTAGGTACTGGTATAAACAGATACCCCTCCAGCCTCGGGACCAGCTCGGTAAATTGTGAACCGAACAACCAATTCCTTAGGAGTGAGTTCTACAATCTCCAACTTCTTCAATTCATCATGATTTTGATGATTCAAAAACACGGTGTCGTTATTGTCAGACATTGTCCACATATAATCCTCACAATTGTAATAAGCTGGAGGAATTACCTCTGCTATGGTCATTATTTCCACATTTGAATTACCACCTGCTTCAAACAACACGTCTCGCAAAGGAGGGTAGGGGTTGGTCTTTATTGTATCGTATGGTGCAGGCCATGAGTTATAGTAATACTCTTGGCAACTTTTGAACTTCCACGATCCTACTATTGACGGTTCTTCGTCTCTGCCGCATTGGAATGCCGTCAGCATTATGGCAGAAATAATAATGGCAAAGATAATTTTGATGTGTTGATACTTCATGGTACTATTGTTTTATATTATAAATTATGGTTCAAGACAATTTTAGACGAAAAAAATTTTTTGACGATGCAAATATACAACAATAATGAATACAAAACTTATTTTATGCAAGAAAAATATTAATAGCGTATAATTTTTATTAATAAAAAAAAGCGAAACGAATTTCGCTTTTTTTTTGAATATGATGATGAAAATCAACTACATTAGTCTTCGTCAGTTTGAGATTCTTCGTAGGCTTTCAACAATGCAGCTTGAACATCAGCAGGAACTTGTTGATATTCGGCATATTTCATTCCGTAGGATGCTCTGCCGCTTGTCAAAGAACTCAAAGAAGTAGAATATTTGTTCATTTCTGCCAATGGAACTTTAGCACGCAAAGTTTGGAATTTGCCGTCGCTGTCCATTCCCATCACAATACCTCTACGACCTTGCAAATCGGTCATAACGCCACCCATGCTTTCTGATGGTACATATACTTCAACATCGTAGATAGGTTCCAAAATACGAGGACCGGCATTTTTAAATGCTTCTTTAAAGGCGTTACGTCCTGCCAATTTGAATGCCATTTCGTTAGAATCTACAGGGTGCATTTTGCCATCGTAGATATTAACAACAATATCGCGGGCATAAGAACCTGTCAAAGGACCTTCTTCCATCTTTTCCATAATACCTTTTAAGATGGCAGGCATAAAACGTGCGTCAATAGCACCACCGACAATACAGTTGTTGAATATCAATTTTCCGCCCCAAGGAAGATCGTAACTTTCTGTGCCGCGGATAGGATATTTGGTTTGGTTGGGCATGCCTTCGTAGTAAGGTTCTATCAACATGTGAACTTCTCCAAATTGTCCGGCACCACCGGATTGTTTCTTGTGACGATACATAGCTTCTGCCGATTTGGTGATGGTTTCACGATACGGAATCTTCGGAGCATAGTATTCAATAGCAATCTTGTTGATATTTTCAATAATCCATTTTACAATGTTTAAGTGTTGTTCACCTTGACCGGAAATGATGGTTTGTTTCAATTCTTTGGATTGTTCCATCAAGAATGTCGGGTCAGTTTTACGAATATCATTCAAAACTGCACCTAATTTTTCGTCTTCAGTATTGTCTTTTGCTTTTACTGCAGTACGGAATTTTGGTTCAGGATATTCGGTAGGTTCTATCACCATTGAAGGATTTTTAATAGAATTGAGGGTGTGTTGATTGTAAACGCTCTTTAGTTTGATAGTAGCTACAATATCTCCGGCAACAGCTTTTTCAACTCTTTCGCGGTTTTTACCTGCTACGCACAACAATTGAGATAAACGTTCTTTGGAACCATTTACACCATTTACCACATCCATGGCTTCGGTTACTTCTCCGGCAAAAATTTTCATAAATGAAACTTCACCGACGTGTTGTTCGATAGAAGTTTTGAAAACGAAAGCAGAAAATGGATCTGCTGCATTGCAATGTAATTCTCCGTTGTTGGATTTTACTATACGGAGTGATTCATTAGGAGCAGGGCAGTTGTTTTTGATAAATTCCATTACGCGTTCTATGCCTTGGTCGGTTTTGGCGGCACAGCAAAGAACAGGGAAAATACCTCTGTTTTTCAAACCTATCTTCAAACCTTTTATAATTTCTTCTTCTGTCAATGTGCCTTCTTCGAAGAATTTTTCCATTAATGATTCTTCGTTTTCAGCAGCATTTTCTATCAATGCAGATTGCAATTCCTCTGCTTTGCCCATTTCACTTGCCGGAATGTCTTCCACAATCATTTTTCCTCCGTTAACAGGGAATTTTAACAATTTCATTTGGAGCAAATCTATCACGGAGTCAAATCCGGTGCCGGCATTGACAGGATATTGGATAACGGTAACGCTACCGCCGAATTCTTCTTTCAAATCGTGAATGGTTTCGTCAAAATTAGCTTTTTCATGGTCTAATTGATTAACGGCAAAAATAACAGGCATGTTGGTTTTCTTTGTCCAACGCCATTGGATTTCTGTGCCGACTTCAACACCATTTTGAGCATTAACAACCATCAAAGCAGCGTCTGTAACTCTTAATGCTCCCACAACTTCTCCGACAAAATCGTCAAAGCCGGGACAGTCAATAATGTTGATTTTTACACCATTATGCTCTGCATACATGACGGTGGAATAGATAGAATTACCTCTTTCCAATTCTATGTCACGATAGTCAGAAACAGTATTTTTATCTTCTATGCTGCCTCTACGACTGATAACACCACCATGAAACAACATCGACTCTGCTAACGATGTTTTTCCGGAACGAGAATTACCCAAAAGGGCAATATTTCTAATTTCACTTGTTTGATAAACTTTCATATATTTACTATTATTATTTTACGTTTTGTCGGCAGATATTCATCAAAATGGCTGCCACTTACTTCTGTTAATTTCTCAAAATTTAAGAAAGCAAAAGTACAAAAAATCACAATACAAAACGTTGTTTTTGATAAATAAATTTTTCTATCGTAAAAAATCTTGTGTCAAGGGGAATTTGCAAGCTGCAAAAACAATAAAATTGTTTTTTCTTGCGTTATATCTTTTATTGGTTTTTTATGAGGAAGAAAGTTATAATTTTCATATTGATAACAGCATCTGTCCTTCTTGGCTTCGGACAGCGGAAATACACTATCAGCGGATATGTAAGAGATGCCGCTAATGGAGAGGCCATGACAGATGTAAGCATTTCGTTTGCCGGTACTACAAAAGGTACTACCAGCAATCAATATGGATTTTATTCTATCACCGTAGAACAGGGAGATTATCAGTTGCAAGCATTTTTTATGGGCTATGCCACTTACGAAAAAGAAATTTCTCTGCATGCCAATATCAAGTTGGATATAGAAATGTCCGCCCGTTCCATTATGGGAAAGGAAGTGGTGGTGCAATCGCATCGATACGACGACAATGTGAGTTCATCTGCCATGGGAGTGCAAGTTGTGAATATAGAATCGGTGAAAAAAATGCCGTCCTTTTTCGGGGAGGCGGATGTGCTAAAAACCATACAATTGATGCCCGGCGTACAAAGTTCCGGTGAAGGCAGTTCCGGCTATTATGTGCGGGGAGGCGGCATCGACCAGAATTTAGTCCTTTTGGATGAGGCAACTATTTATAATACAGGGCATTTATTCGGTTTTTTTTCCATCTTCAATATTGATGCTTTGCGGTCTGTGGAGATGATAAAATCCGGAATGCCGGCTAATTATGGCGGTCGTTTGTCATCAGTTTTGAATGTAGGCATGAAAGAAGGCAATATGAAACGCTATGAAATTGACGGAGGCGTAGGTTTGATATTTGCCCGATTGTGCGTGCAGGGTCCCATCAAAAAGGATAAAGCATCGTTTTTAGTGTCCGCTCGCAGAACTTATATCGATGCTCTCATACAACCGTTTTTGCGAAAAGAATCTCCGGCAAAAGGAATGAAATTCAATTTCTATGACTTGAATGCAAAAGTCAATTGGCGGATCAACGATAAGCATAGAATTTATCTCAGTGGCTACTATGGTGCAGACAACTATGGATTTAAAAGTACAGAAGGAACTTTGAATGCAAAATTTATGTGGAAAAACGGTTCCACTTCTTTGCGTTGGAGTTATGACATCAGCAGCAAATTGTTTTTGTGTACTTCCTTGTTGTTTAGTGATTATGATTTTTCTACCGATATGTCGGCAGATGTGTATGAATTGAACATTAAGTCCGGCATAAGAGACTATAGTGTAAAATCTGACTTAACCTATTTGCCGGTGGCAGGCAATACGTTGAAATTCGGTATGAATTATATTTTTCATCAGTTGAGACCGAATACTTATAGTGCTTATGCCGGTTCGTATTTGGATATTGCCTCTCCGAGCAACTACTATGCTCATGAGGCTGCCTTGTATGTAGATGAATTGGTGGATTTGTCCGATTTTATTCGTTTAGATATCGGCTTGCGGGGATCTTATTTTGAGCATATCGGCAAATATACTCGTTATATTGCAGATGAATTCGGCAATGCAGTAGATTCGGTGATGTATAAAAGCGGTGAAAAAGTGAAAGATTACTGGGGCTTGGAACCGCGTGTTTCGCTGCGTTTTTTAATAGATAAAACTTTGTCTATCAAAGCATCATATATGCACAATTATCAATATTTGCATCAAGTGGCATTGTCGTCAATATCTTTGCCGACAGACGTTTGGATGCCAAGTTCATACAATATAAAACCTATCATTGGAGATCAATATTCAATAGGCGTGTATAAAAATTTCAAACAAAACATGTTTGAAACATCGATTGAATTCTACTACAAAAATATGAAAAATCTGACAGAATATCGGGAAGGGTATTCTCCATTGACAGAAGCATCAAGTAGTTTGGATCAGCAATATACTCAAGGAACAGGCTATAGTTATGGAGTTGAATTTTATCTCAATAAGACTATTGGTCGCTTTACAGGTTGGGTAGCTTATACGTTGTCATGGTCGAAAAGAACTTTCCCTGAGATTAATGGTGGGGAGGAATTTTTTGCCCAAAACGATCGCCGCCATGATGTGTCTATTTCCTTGTCGTACGAAATTTTGCCAAATCTTACAGCTTCTGTAGTATGGGTATATGCTACAGGCAATACCATGACAGTGCCGGTCGGATTTTATTTTATGGGCTATAATTTGATAACGGAATACAGCAAAAAAAACGCATTTAGAGTCGATCCCTATCATCGTTTGGATATTTCAGTGGACTGGGTGATTAAACGGACAGAACGTTTTGAACATGCATTGAATTTTTCAGTTTATAATGTTTACAATCGAAAAAATCCATTTTATATTTCCATTTCTTCCCAATTGAATGCTTCTACATTAGAACTCAAAAGTACTGCCTATCAAATGTCATTGTTTCCCATTTTGCCGTCAATTTCATGGAATTTTAAATTTAAGTAGCGATGAAAAAAATAGTATTTTTTATATGGATAATTGTTGGCTTGTTGGTTTCGTGTGAAACACCCATTTCTATCACTTTGCCCGAACATTCCACAACAATGGTAGTTGAGGGATGGATTGAAAACGGACAGCATCCGGTTGTTATAGTTTCTCATTCAATGGACTATTATTCTTCGGTAGGAATGGATGCCATATTGGCAAGTGTGGAAAAAAATTGCATTGTAAAAGTGACCGATAGTGACGGCAATGAGGAACAGTTGCAGTTAGGATTCACCTACGACCATATTTTCGGCTTGTTGAATGCAGCCTATGTCGGCAAGTCTTTGGTAGGACAGCCGGGAAAAACCTATTATTTATATATTGAAGATACTGCCGGCAATATCTATACTTCAACCACTACCATTCCGCAAAATACGGTACAAGTCGATTCTGTGAAAATCAATATAGAACATCCGGAAGATACTACAGCATTAGGTAGAATTTATTTCACCGATAATAGTTCTACCTATGATTGTTATCGATTTTTTACCAAAGTGAAAAATCTGGATGTCATCTATACGCAAATTCTATACGGTTGCTACGATGATTTAACTTTCAATGGCAAGCAAATGAATTATGAAATGATACGAATGCCGATGAGTAATTTAGATGTATCTGCTATGTTAGGAATTGATGCAGAAGAATACGGAAGAATGTATTTCAAAAAAGGGGATACCGTTTATGTTAAATCAACTATCACAGATACAGCTACTTTAAATTATTGGTTTCCTATGCAGGTGGATATCAATATGATGATGATGCCTTTTAGAATATCGGGTACATATCCTACCAATATCACCGGTGACAACGTGATTGGCATTTGGTCAGGTTATCATGCCCGCTACGATACATTAGTATTTGAATAATATGAAAAAATTATTGTTTACATACGTGTTTTTGTTGTCTGTTGTGTTGTCATTGGCACAAACAGCCAAATTAACAGCTTTTAAAAACAAAGTTGCCAATGGATATCATTTTTGGTTGTACGAACCTTGTATAGATACTTTGTCCGTTGAAAACAAGCCTTTAGTGTTGTTTTTGCATGGTGCCAGTCTTTGTGGGAACGATTTAAATCGAGTGAGAAGATATGGTTGTTTGAATGCCATAGACATGGGTAAAAAGATAGATGCTTTTATTCTTGCTCCGCAGAATCCGGGAGGTGCATGGAATCCGGATAAAATTCAAAATATTCTAACTTGGGTATTAAATAATTATAGTCGAATAGACAGCAATAGAGTCTATGTAATAGGCATGAGTTTGGGTGGCTATGGTACTATGGATTTTGTGGGCACTTATCCTGAAAAAATTGCCGCTGCTATGGCATTTTGCGGCGGGTGTACTTTGCGGTCGTACGAAAAATTATCCCAATTGCCTTTGTATATTATTCATGGCACCGGTGACAAGGCGGTTCCCGTTTCACAATCTCGAAAAGTGAGAGATGCATTGGTGAAATGTTGTGATACGAACTTGTTGGTTTATCAGGAATTTGCCGGAGCATCCCATGGTCGTTTGGCAAGAATGTTTTATTTGAATGAAACATATCAATGGTTGTTTTCGCATTCTTTGAGTGATACTATTCGACAGGTAAATCGTTCTTTGTCTCTTACCAATGCCATGCTGGATGGTGTTTATAAAGATTTGGATAAAACAAATAGTAAATATGAACTTGTTCTTAATGGTGCTTCTCCGTCAACTGCCAATACAGACAGTCTTAATGTAACTACTAAAGAGGAAAATGATACTATTGCAGCCACAGAAGATATCAAGTCCAAAGTAGAACAAACCAATGATAATACATTGAAAAATAATCAAAATCAATATTATACCGTCAGAAAAGGAGATACTTTGTATGCCATTGCAAAACGAAACGGGACTACGGTTAGCAAACTTTGCAGTTTAAACCATATCACAGAAAATACCATCTTACAAATTGGTCAAAGATTAAAAATAAAATAATTTTGGCATGTTAAAAATCAAGAGGCTGATTTTGTTTAATACCGGTCTTGTATGATGATTTTATTGTTGAAAGATTTCCGCTACTTCTTTGTTGCTTTGTTCAATAAAATCTAAAAATTCATCCTTTCCGAGTCCTGTTTCTGCAGAAGTGATAAAGTAATAGGGGAGTTCTTCCCATTCAGCACTCAAAGTGTCTAAGAATGTCTGTACATTGGTTCTTACTTTTGTACCGCTAAGTTTGTCGGCTTTGGTAAAGATGAGCACAAAAGGAATATTGTTTTCTCCCAAGGTGCGTAAAAATTCAAGGTCTATCTTTTGTGGTTCTAAACGACTGTCTATCAATACACACATGTAAACTAAATTTTTGCTATGTAGAAAATAGCCGGCAATCATTTCGTTAAAACCCTCTCTAATGCTTTTGTTGATTTTGGCGTAGCCATAGCCGGGCAAATCTACCAAAAACCATTCTTTGTTGATTAAAAAATGATTGATAAGTTGGGTTTTACCGGGTTTGGAAGAGGTTTTTGCCAACTTGCTGTTGTTGGTAAGCATATTGATAAATGAAGATTTGCCGACATTGGAGCGACCAATAAAGGCATATTCCGGCATTCTCTCTGCCGGACATTCTTTCCATGTGGAACTGCTTTTGGTAAAAATAGCTTCCTTAATTTGCATCTTTCTCAGTTTTTGTTGTACAAAATTTCTCTTCTATTTCGTCAAAAAGATGATAAATTTCATCTAAATGGCTGGCTGTCATCAATTTGATTCTATATTCTTTAAAATGGTCTATATCTTTAAAATAGGTTTTGTAGTGTTTTTGCATGTTGATAATGGCATAGTGTTCTTCTTTATATTGCAATGCCAATTGCAAATGATGTTTACACATGTCCAATCTTTCTTTTATAGTCGGCAAAGGAAGTTCTTTGCCATGAAAAATAAGCGATTTTGCTTGTGCAAAAATCCATGGATTGCCAATGCTTCCTCTGCCAATCATTACTCCGTCAACGTGGTAGTTGTCAATGGCTTGTCGGGCACCTTTGGCACTTACAATATCTCCGTTGCCGAAAATCGGTATGTGGATGAGCGGGTTTTGCTTGACAGCTCCTATCAAAGTCCAATCGGCATTTCCTCTGTACATTTGTGCACGCGTGCGACCATGAATGCTAAGGGCGGCAATGCCGGCATCTTGCAATTTTTGTGCAAGGTTGACGATAATTTTGTTGTTGTCGTCCCAACCTAAACGAGTTTTGACGGTAACCGGCAATGGCACCGCTTTGACAATGGCGGCAGTAATTTTCACCAATAAATCCGGATTTTGCAACATGCCCGATCCACCGCCTTTCCCGACTATTTTTTTTACCGGACATCCCCAGTTGATGTCAATGAAATCAGGTTGATACGAAGCTGCAATTTGTGCCGCTTCTACCATCACGGTTTCTTGATTGCCGAAAATTTGTATGCCAAAAGGTCGTTCTCTTTCGTCAAATTGTAATTTTTTCTTGGTCATTTCCACATCGCGTATCAAAGCATCAGAGGCGGCAAATTCGCTAATGGTAATGTCTGCACCATTTTCTTTGCATAGCATTCTAAATGCTCTATCGCTTACTTCCTCCATAGGAGATAGCAAAAAAGCAGGCTGGTCAATCTCTATTTTCCCGATGTGAAATTTATCCAATTTGGTAATATTTGTTTGTTAATTTTATTTTTTCAATGGCAGTTTGTAGTTCTTTGTTTTGTTCTTTTTGCAATTCAGGGTCATCGTTGATAATACATTGTGCCATATTTCTGGCAGAACTTATCAATAATTCATCTTCGGCAATGTT
>JAEEGG010013842.1_pt1 | contig 17146 bp, 15 predicted proteins | sample 9134161 | NCBI WGS metagenome assembly JAEEGG01 (sample SAMN16246543, study PRJNA631951) | gut metagenome | biome: gut microbiome; feature: rumen; material: CR-attached | host: Bos | place: Iran: Karaj | collected 2018-10 | reverse complement strand
AATAAAAAGCATTATCCGCGACTACGAGGTGGTGGAGAAGAAGGCTGTGGTGACGCCCGACGAGATTCGCGGCATCGTGAAGTGCAACAACCCCAAGTGCATCACCAACAACGAGCCGATGGCCACCCACTTCCATGTGTCCGACGGCATACTGACCTGTCACTACTGCGAGAAAGAGCAGGACATCAACAAGGTGGAGCTATGTTAAAGAGAAAAAGGTAAAAGAGCGAAAAGGCGAGAAAGAAAAGGAAAAACGGGAGGAAAAAGCAGTAAAGCGAAAAAAAAGACGGAAAAATTTGGCGGTTTCAGATTTATTCCATACCTTTGCACGCGATAATCTTATTAATAACTCACAAACAAAACATTTATTGCCTATAGGAGAGAAATTTACTTCATAACAAAACAAAACAGATATGAAGAAATTTGAAGGGGTGACCGACGAAGCGTTGGCCCTGCTCTATGTGAAAGGCAATAATTCTGCTTTCGATGAACTTTTGGCTCGCACGCAAAGCAAGTTGTTCACCTACATCATGTTCGTTGTCCACGACCACGACATTGCAGACGACATCTTCCAGGAGACCTTTGTGAAGGTCATCACCAAGCTCCAGCACGGACAATACACCGACTCGGGAAAGTTCATGTTCTGGATTACACGCATAGCCCATAACTGCATCATGGACTGGTACCGCCAGCAGCAGAGCCAGCACATCGTGGAGCCAAACGAAGACAACGACCTGCAGAACCTGAGCGGCGCATCTGTGCTCGACTCCTACCGCGAGTCGGAACTGGTGAACGAGCAGGTGCTCATCGACGTGAAGCGGATGATGGACGCCCTGCCCGCCCCACAGCGCGAGGTGGTCTACATGCGCTACTACCAGCAGCTGTCGTTCAAGGAAATTGCCATGTTGACCGGCGTCAGCATCAACACCTCGCTGGGACGCATGCGCTACGCCCTGCTCAACATGCGCCGCATGGCCAAGGAGCACAACATCGAGCTGGCACTGAACTAAAAGATACAAGAAACCCCTCCTAGCCTCTCCGAAGGGAAGCCCCCTCAGGGGGATTGAGGAGGGTAAACAAATAAAAAAACGAATACTATGAACCTTTCAGAGAAAGACTTGCAGCAGATTGCCCAACGCGGCATCGCCAAGGAGCAGGTAGAGAACCAGCTCCACCAGTTTGAAACCGGCTTCCCCTTCCTCCGTCTGGAAGCAGCTGCTGCCGTGGGCAACGGCATCGTGGCCCCTACAGCCGACGAGCGGAAGCAATACGTTGACCGGTGGGAACAATACAAGGCCGAGGGTCACCGCGTGGTGAAATTCGTGCCTGCCAGCGGAGCCGCCAGCCGCATGTTCAAGAACATGTTCGCCTTCATGGAAGCCGACTACGACGTGCCCACCACCGATTTCGAGAAGAAGTATTTCGCCGAAATCGAGAAGTTCGCCTTCTACGACGCACTCGACGCCGCCTGCCAGAAGAACCTGGGCAAGGGCATCAAGGCGCTGATGGCCGAGGGCTGCTACAAGGCTGTGGCCGCTCAGATGCTGAAGCCCGAAGGCCTGAACTACGGACAGCTGCCCAAGGGCATGCTCCTCTTCCACAGATACGACAACGACGCACGCACGCCGATGGAGGAGCACCTCGTGGAGGGCGCACTCTATGCCGCCAGCAACGGCGAGGCACACGTGCACTTCACCGTAAGTCACGAACACATGGACTTCTTCCGCCAGAAGGTGGCCGAGAAAGCCGACGGCTTCGCACAGAAATACGGCATCAAGTACGACATCACCTTCTCCGAGCAGAAACCCTCCACCGACACCATTGCCGCCAATCCCGACAACACGCCCTTCCGCGAGGCCGACGGCAGTCTGCTCTTCCGTCCGGGTGGTCACGGCGCGCTCATCGAGAACCTGAACGAGATTGAGGCCGACGTCATCTTCATCAAGAACATCGACAATGTGGTGCCCGACCGGCTGAAGCCCGAAACCGTGGAGTGGAAGCAGGTCATCGCCGGCGTGCTGGTCGGTCTGCAGCAGAAGGCTTTCCACTACCTGAACATCCTCGACGGCACCCCCACAGAGGCACAGCTCGCCGAGATTGCCCAGTTCGTGGAGAAAGAGCTCTGCTGCCAGCCCAAGGACAACAAGGTCGATGCCGACTACCTGCGCCGCAAGCTCAACCGCCCCATGCGTGTATGCGGCGTGGTGAAAAACGTGGGCGAGCCGGGCGGCGGACCGTTCCTCACCTACAACCAGGACGGCACCGTGAGCCTGCAGATACTGGAGAGCTCGCAGATTGACACCAACAACGAGGAGTACATGAAGATGTTCACCCAGGGCACCCACTTCAACCCCGTCGACCTGGTGTGCGCCGTGAAGGACTACAAGGGCCAGCCGTTCAACCTGCCCGACTTTGTAGACAAGAGCACAGGCTTCATCTCCTCTAAGTCGAAGAGCGGCAAGGAGCTGAAAGCACTCGAGCTGCCCGGCCTGTGGAACGGAGCCATGAGCGACTGGTCGACGGTCTTCGTCGAAGTGCCCCTCGGCACGTTCAACCCCGTGAAGACGGTCAACGATCTCCTGCGTGAACAGCATCAGTAAAACAGAAGAGGGAGCCATCTGGCTCCCTTTTCTTTTCTCTCTGCAAAACGCTCCCCTCGGTCTCGGGGCGTCTTCCTATTTCAACTTCTTCCCCTTGTAGAAGACATTAAAAAGATCCTCGCCATACCCGTTGCCCGTATATTTGAACGACGAGGCCATGGCACCTTCCACCTTGATCCCCCGGTAGAAAACGCTGAAGGCATCCTTGGCATAGCCACCTTCCAATATCACAAAATTAGCTGCCATGCAGCCTTTTAGCTTATCGCCGAAATAGTAGACGTTGAAGGCATCCTTGGCATAGCCGCCGCCCAGTTCCACAAAAGAGGAGGCCATGGCATCAATCTTCTTGTCGCCGTAGTAGACGTTAAACGTGGTCTTGTAATAACCTCTGGACTCAGGGCCAGGCTCTTCTGCCTCATCATGCCTACGGTGCCGCCAGGTGGAACGCTCTTTCAAGCGGAACGTCGACGGGTCGACATTTTCAAGCACATGGCCATTCATATACACGTTCGTCCGGTCTTTCGCATAGCCGCAGCCTAAGTCAACAAAGCTCCGGGCATCGGCGTGCATCAAGACCTCATCGCCGAAATACACCCGGCCACGCTCTATTTCATACCGCTGGGCGTGGCTCGTCAACGACCATCCCATCATTGTCACCACCATAAGTGACTTGAACAAAAAAGCTGTCTGTTTCATCGTCGTAAAGATTTTAGTGTTACTTTTTATGCTGCAAAGATAACACTTTCTCCTTGAACAGAAAAAAGGAAATCCCTATTCGTTGGTGGGGGATTTCCTATTTACAAATGGCGATTTCCCGCCGACTATTCAGCATATTTCTGCAGCGCGTTCTCCACGGCGTCGTGCATCTCCGGGTCGTACTGGCCAATGAAGAAATAATAGGCCAAGGCCAGGATAACCAGCAGCACTACGATGACGATGCTGCGCATGAGGCAGGTGATGACATGCTTCAAAACAAGCGCGGCAATGACGATGGCCACGAGTGCGAAAATATAAAATCCGGCGTTACTCATCTCTTAAACAATTGCTTGAACGAAGTTGGTACAGGCGTCTCAAACTCCAAGGGTTCTCCCGTGACGGGATGGTTGAAGCAGAGCAGCCAGGCATGCAGGCAGAGGCGGTGCAGCGGGTCGTCGCCATTGCCGTATTTCGTGTCGCCGCAGACGGGGTGCCCCATGTCGGCACTGTGCACACGGATCTGGTTCTTGCGCCCCGTCTCCAGCCGAAACTCCACCAGCGAATGCTCGGTGGTGCGGTCGAGCACATGGAAATGCGTGATGGCCAGCTTGCCGCCGTTGTCCACGGGCGAGGAATAGGTGATGTATGCCTTGTTGTCCTTCAGCCAGTTCTCAACGGTCCCCTCGTCGTGCTCCATCTCGCCGCTGACCACCGCCACATAGCGGCGGTCGTAGACTATCTGGTGCCAGTTGTGCTCCAGCACCTGCTCGGTGTCGATGTCCTTGGCATAGACCATCAGGCCGCTGGTGTCACGGTCGAGCCTGTGCACCACGTGAGCCGTACACTTCTGACGGCTCTTCCTGAAATAGTCGTCGAGCACGCTCTTCACGTTCAGCGACGAGTGTCCCGCAGCCATCGAGAGGATGCCCGTCTGCTTCTCCACGACGATGAGCCAGCGGTCCTCGTAGACTATTTTCACGTAGCGGCTCTTGAACGACTGCTGGTTGCGCTTCGTCTTGCTCACGGCCACCTTCATGCCCGGCTTCAGGGGAAAGTCAAACTGCGTGACGGTCTTCCCGTTCACCTTGATGCCCCTACCCTGCAGCGTGGCCTTCACCTTGGTGCGGCTCCCGCCAGCGTGGCGCAGCAGCCATTCCAGCAGCGGAGCCTCCTCGTCAACCACCAGATGCTCATAGTCGCCCTCGCGGTTATATCCTGTGTTTACTCTCATTTATAATTAGTAATGAGTAATTAATAATTTACTATTTGACAATTTACTATTTACTATTTATTCAAGTTTCGCTAGTTCTATTTTACCACATATTACACAGATTTTTGCTGCGCATGGTTGTCGCCGTTTTCGCAGGTTTCTTCTAGATTCCACAGATTAGCTGCGCCGCATGGAATCTGTGTCATCCAAACAGAGTGGCGGCTTGGCCGCTAAAACCGAAAGAAAATCCTTCAAATCTGTGCTGTCTGTGGTCGTTTTTCATACTTCAGAAAGTTGAGTTATGATTAGCCTCTAAACGCTAAAACTCTAAATAACCCATCCCAAACGTAAGGGCCAATCCCTCCCCTTCGGGGAGGCTAGGAGGGGTCGTTAGGAGGGGTCTAAATGCCGAAGGGGTTCAGGTTCGAATAGGCCTGCTTCACCTTCTGCTCTATGCCCTCAGCCGAGTACTCGCCGTTCACGTCGGCGGCTCCCTCCGGATTCAGCTCCAGCACCTTCTCCATGTCCTCCTGAGCTCCCTGCTTGTCGCCGAGGTAGTAGCGTATCCTCCCCCGCTCCCGATAGGCATCCACCTGGAAGGGGTTCACTTCTATCACCCTGTCGTATGCAGCGAGGGCTTCGTCGTGACAGCCCTTGGCCTCCGTCAGCCGTGCCTGGAGCAGCAGCACGTCCTCGTTGTCCTCCGTATATGTTGTCAGCCATTCCACGTCGTCCTCCGCACCCTTCAGGTCGCCCATCGCCAGCAGCGTCTGTCCGCGCAGCAGGCGGGGTTCCACCAGCCGCTCGTCCAGGACGATGGTCTTTGTCAACCGTGCGATGCCCTGCACCAGGTTTCCCTGTCCCAGCTCGGCCTTGGCATAGAGGAGATGCGCCAAGGCGTGGCCGGCATCCACCTCCAGGGCCTGCTCGCAGAGCGCCGTCATCTCCCCGTAGTCCTCCTTCATGTAGGCCACGCTAGCAGCCTGCATCATCAGGTTGACGTTCTGCGGCTCGCTGCCGATGAGCGTCTTCAGCTCTGCCAGCGCCTCGTCCGTCATCCCCAGCCGCAGGAAAGCCCGCGAGAGGTAGTCGCGAACCTCCGGGTCGTCCTTCGTCTCCAGTGCTTTCTGGAAACATTTCACGGCATAGTCCACCTGTCCGAGGCGCATCGCCTTCACACCGTCATATTTCAGCAGGTCGAAGTTACGCTCCTCAGCATTCTTCTTCTCCTCCTCGGGGTCACTCTCTCCCCCGAAGAACGTTTTCCAAAATCCCATGGTCTTTTCCTTTTTATTTTGCAAAGGTACACATTAGCAGGGAGCAAACCAACAAATTAACAGTTTTTATTACTGCAACCATCCTCAACCGCTCGAATATGATTAATATCACTCTTTTTGATAATCCTTGCTTATGCCTGTCCTTTATAAAGTTCCGTTTGTGGGATAGCAGATTACGACACGATGCCCCACATGTTCTGGGAGTGCGACCGCCTGTTTTTTGACCACCAGTTGCTGACACCCAAGTTCGACCTCATGCACACCTATCGCAACCTAGGGAAGTTTGACTACCGCTTCTTCTTAGTGTCATATACTTTTTTCGAGTTTATTCTGATATTTGTTTTTATAGGCATACAAACTACTCTGTTCGGTCACTCCGACGAACAGAATCCTGTCTGCCATTTCACATACATATCTGTTCCTGGCCATTGCTGTTGCCTTTGACTGGCGGGTGGCATTACTGACGGAGATCATCAACAGGCGGTTCTGAGCCAACGCTTCTTTTAACTCACTGGGGATGTCCCGATACATCTGTCGGCCCAATACAAGAATGATAGGCTGGCTGCCTTTCAGCAGGAAGTGAAGCACGTCTTGCTCCAGTTTGCTACTGAAGCCGCTGACCACACACTCCCCACGATTGCGCATCTCAGTCGCCCAGTCGTACACTTGCAGCACCGTTTCCGAAGAAATGGTGCTCGAAGCCAAGAATGCCGTCTTCCTCAGTTTCAATAGTTCCTGATTGCCAAGATACTCCACTGTCATTGTCTCTCAATTATGACCCTATATTGTTTTCAACAATTTCCCAATGACCGCTATAGCCGCTGCCGACATATTTGATATGAGTAAATTTTCCAATATGGCGTTTGATAGTCGCAAGTCCTTTTTTACTTATTCTTGCCAATTCCTCGGTAGTGATCTTTGGATTATTTCTAATCTGTTCTTCAATCCATATATCAAGCGTTTTCCCTTGAGTATCACCTTGAGTATCACCTTGAGTATCACCTTGAGTATCACCTTGAGTGCCACCTTGGGTGACATCTTGGGTGACATCTTGGGTGGCATCTACGGTTGAAGGTACGGTCACTTCAAATGCAGTCAACTTTGACACATCGAAAACAGCCTCCTTGTTGCCATTTTCAAGCAGCATATCCTGCACACGCCTTATACCTTGGTTGAACATATTGACATACTTCATCTCTTTCATGGCTTCCGCTATAATAGGATTGCGATAGTCGTTTACATTGGGAAAATTCTCAGGACGTGCTTCACCATATAACCCTCCGGCGTTCATAATTTCAATATGGTCGTCAAACTGATATAGCCGGATAGGCATATTCGATTGATAGTCACGATGCATACAGGCATTCATCATCAATTCACGCAAAGCATTGTTGGGATAGTTGATGACGGTCTTCTCACGGAACAGACTCACAGCGACGGGTCTTTGCGTGATAATGGCATCACTGACAAAGGATTCCAATGCAGGTAGCAACTGGAAAAGCGGGCCCTGAAAACGTTTCTCGTTCAACACCTCTCCACCAATGGTCTTGCCTGCAAAGCGCACAAACTGAACGTATGCCCCTGGTAGATAATAGCGAGGATTCTTGCCAAACAAGATGAGAGCTGCGTATGTAGGGCAACCATGAATGCGGTCATACAGACGGACTGAAGCCAATTGCTCCTTGATGTCCCGTTTGTCATCAGCCAACACTTCTGGGGTTACTACAGAAGGTAGATACTCTTTCTTGATATACTCCAGATTCAAGTCATCCAATATAGCACCAAGACAAGGTGTAGCATCAAAGGTTGCCATATATGCCATACGTCGCTCCGTTAATATCCGTTCTTCCGCTTCACTGGCTATGTCACGCCTGGGACCGATACGCACGAACACCCTTCCACGATACCGCACAGGAGGCAGCAGCGAAGGAGAAACCTCTGCCACCAACAAATCGCCATCAGGAAACTCCATCCGCTCTACCGTCATCACAGGCAATGGCAGGATGTTGCCAATTCGCTTAATAAAAGAAAATAATAACCGCCCAGATTTACGCTGATGTGATAATGCCGACAAGGATTGATGCAGTCAACAAATTGTCGGATTTCTTCAGTCAAAGTCAGTATGCCAAAGCGAGACTCGTAATAGATCGGACAAACAATACTCGCCCACCATTAGACACCGATTTAGATAATTAGGGATGATAAATAATATAAAAATCGTGAAATAACAATGTTTTTCACAGTATTTCTGTTTTAATTTCAAAATAATTATATAACTTTGCGTCTAGATTAAATATATTCAAGAACCATGACTAAGATAAATCGCTTAAAAGTAGTGCTCGTCGAAAAAGAGAAAAGTGGTAAATGGTTGGCAGACCAATTAGGGAAGTCAACATGTACTATTAGCAAGTGGTGTAGCAATACAACCCAGCCCGACCTACAGACTTTAACTAGAATTGCTCAACTCCTAAATGTTGATACAAGAGATTTACTCATGCCTTTAGAACAACAATATTAATATCAAAATAATATCAGTTTATGACAAAAGAAGAATTCTTCAATGCACTTACCGAAGAAGTTAAAACATATAAATCCTTCTTGGAAACAGACAGCCAAGACTGGATTGTGAAAGGATTTATAGACATAGATAAGAATGTCTATACCATTACTAATGACACAAAGGTCGTTTCAAAGATTATTGAAATCCTTCTGATTCCAAAATTGGATAGGTTTGCTCGAGATCATGGGCTTGAATTAGAGTTGCCTTCAAAGCAAAACTTTTATCCAGACCTTACGTTCAAAGATAAAGAAGGTCATTTGTTTGCTGTAGATTTCAAGTCAAGTTATTATGATGGTGATTCTGTAAATGGACTCACCCTTGGGTCTTATTGGGGATATTTCCGTGAAAGAGATACCATCAAAAGTATGGATCACACATACAACTCATACAGTTCACATACGGTATTGGGTATGCTCTATAAGCAAAGCGTCATAGATGCAAATGAAAAAGATGTATATTCCGTAGATGAACTCTCTGCGATTCATTCTGTTATAGAAAAGTTCATTTTCTTTGTACAGCCTAAATGGAAGATAGCAAACGATATCCCTGGAAGTGGTAATACTCGTAATATCGGTGGCATAACAAATATCCAAAAACTCCTCAATGGCCAGGGACCTTTTGCCGATTTAGGAGAAGAAGTATTCGATGATTATTGGAAAGGCTATTTCAATAAAGTCGATGCCCGTACCGCAGGAATTGGTGCTCCAAGATACAATAATTTAAAAACATACAAGCAATATCTTCAACAGCAACAAGGCTTGCTTAAACTTTTATAAGCAATGGTGAAAGACATTCAAAAAATTAAGGACAATTTCGTTATAGAGTTTCGTAAGACTCTTGATTCATTGCGTAAATCAGTTACAACTGATGATATGCAATGGACAATAAAAGGTTTTTTAGATGTTTACAGAAATTTGTATACAATATCATCTGACACTAAAGTTGTTTCTAAAATACTAGAAATTCATCTTTTCCCAATTCTAAACGAGTTTGCCAAGAAAATGGGGTACAAGATAGAGATTCCAGATAGTCAGAATTACTATCCAGATCTCACATATACTAAACTGGATGATACTTCAATAAAATTTGCCGTTGACATCAAAACAACATTTCGTAGATATAAAGAGACAAAATCTGGTAAAACTTCTCAAGTAGGCTTTACATTGGGAAGCCATGGCAGTTATTTCAAAGAAAGAGATCTTTCAAAAAATATTCAATACCCATATAACCAATATAAGGGTCATTTCTGTCTTGCAATTGTATACACTCAAGCTGTTGAAACGGAAGAAGACGCAAATGATTTTGATGAAATGAAGACCTTTAAGGTAAAAGAATTAGGTGAATCGAAACTAAAAGATACCACGTCAAGAACTATTGTATCTAAAGATAGTGTTACCGATATTAATTCGGTAATTAAAGATCTGAAATTCTATTTCGTGGAGAAATGGAAGATAGCTAGTGATGGTCAAGGCAGTGGTAATACAGCAAATATTGGATCTACAAAAACAGAGGACAATCTTCTTAAAGAGAATGGAGTTTTTTACCAGTTAGGTGAAGAAGTTTTTGATGATTACTGGAAAAATTATGATTCTATATCTTTCAAGGATCCCGAAGGAAATGAAAAAAATATAACTAACATTTGGGATTATCTTGCATACAGAAATCGCAAAGAGGATTTCAGCAAGGTTGGTGAAGGGGCTAGAAAAAAGCCCAAGTATTACAATGATTAAAATTAACATAACTGTATAATATGCCAGTAATAGTACCTCCTATAAAGTCACAAGGAATAAAAACAAAACTTGTGCCTTGGATAAATGATGTTATTTTGCAATCTGGTTTAGATTTACCTAATACGAATTGGATTGAACCTTTCTTTGGAACCGGTGTTGTAGGTCTTAACGCTCCTGTCGGCGGTAACAGATACGTAGCAGATAGTAATCCACATATAATAAATTTCTATAACGGTGTCCTTCATGGAGAAATCACCCCCCAAAACATGCGAGAATATCTTGAACATGAAGGCACTTTGTTAGCTGTAGCAGAAGAAGATGGTTATGCTCATTACCGAGCAGTAAAAAATCGCTTTAATGCAGAACATAGTTCATTTGACTTTATATTTCTTTCACGTGCAGGTTTTAACGGAATGATGCGTTTTAATAGACGCGGGCAGTGGAATATTCCATTCTGCAAGAAACCAGAGCGTTTTGCTCCTGCTTATGTAACAAAGATATGTAATCAAATAGCTGCTACGCAACGAGTTATTCTTCAAAATCATTGGGAGTTCCATATTCAAAATTTCATTGAGACAATAAACCATGCACAAGCAGGAGATTTAATATACTGTGACCCTCCATATTTTGGCCGCTATGTAGATTATTATAATGGTTGGACAGAAGAAGATGAAGAAGCTCTTTACCACGCATTAGAGCATACACCTGCTCATTTTATTCTTTCTACATGGCATCATAACGAGTTTAGAGCAAATGAAATGATGGATCGTTTCTGGAATCATTTTAATGTGGAAACCCAGGAACATTTCTATCATGGAGGTGGACATATAGAAAATCGTCATGCAATGATTGAAGCCCTAGTCTTCAACTTTGATTTACATGAACCTGCAGTTAGGCAAGAAGAAGTACATGTAGAGCAACAACTTGAACTAACACTTGACTTTGTATAAAATGGCACCTTTATATCAGACCGAAAATGAGGAGTTTACATTGTATCAGGGAGACACGATGGAACTTATAGGCTTTATCAGCAAGAAAGTTGATATGATATTTGCAGATCCACCTTATTTCCTGTCTAAAAACATATCCACCTGTATAAACGGCACTTGGAAGTCATTTGAAAAGGGAGAATGGGATAGAGTAACCTCCCAAGAGAATATAAATGCATTTAACAAGAAATGGTTATCTGCTTGTAGAAATGTACTAAAAGAGGATGGTACTATATTTGTAACGGGTACATATCACAACATTTTCTCTGTAGCAACTTGCATGGTTGAACTTGGCTATAAGATTCTAAATATAATCGTATGGCAAAAATCTGACGCAAAACCTACTCTGTCAAGAAATTATTTCAATTTTACAACAGAATATATAGTGTGGGCACGTAAGAATGAGAAGGGAAAACATTTCTTCAACTGTGACTTGATGGAGCAACTTAATGGAGGATGCCGAATGTCAGATGTTTGGCGAATCCCGTTTCTTTCCTCATGGGAATTGAAATGTGGCAAACATCCAACTCAGAAACCACTTCGTCTTCTATATCGTATCATTTTGTCTTCTACACGTGAGGGAGATTTAATTCTTGATCCATTTGCAGGCAGTTGTACTACTGGGATTGCTGCAAATCTTCTTGGCCGTAATTTTATCGGTATCGACCAAAGTGTTGACTATTTGTCTTATGGTATTCGAAGAAAACAGGAAATAGAAGACCCTATTGTTGCAGACAAATATTTAAAAAAGATGTCTGAGAATCCTGAAGAAGTAACAGTGATGATTAATCATTGCCGCAAAGGATTAAAAGAAAAAATGATTGAGACAGGTATATGTTACCTCCGAGCTGGTGATTCTAAAGGTTCTCTTTGTATAACTCCTGGTTTTGAACGATTATCATATGTACTCCTACACACAAATGGAGAAGATTGCCAACTTTTCAAATTGAAGACTAAGGGAAAATTCAACATATGGACAAAGGAAACCTTAGAAAAATTTGGTTTTATGCCGTCACATGCGCCTTATTATATCGTCCTACGATTTGAAAACTCAAAACCTATTCCTTATAAACAACTACCAAACTTGAAGGAATCAGGGAATACTTATATTGCAAAAATTAAGCCTCTGAGTGATTTCATGGGAATTAAGTAGACTTTTCTTTTCAATAGTTTATAAAACAAAATCAATATGGAACAAGCATATTTCTCGCAAATTCGTAGCAAAATTATTCCTTATTTGGACCAAGCAAAAGAAGAAGTTGTTATCGCTATGGCTTGGTTTACAAGTGCCGAATTATTTGACGCTTTATTATCATGTTTAAGGCGAAAAGTGAACGTAGAATTGGTTTTATTGGACAATGCTATTAACTACATGTACTATGCACCGGATTTTAATGAGCTAATAAATGCTGGAGGTGTTCTCAGAATTGCAGACTCGTCCGTAGGGTTTATGCACCATAAATTTTGTGTGATAGATAATAAAATTGCAATTACGGGGTCTTATAACTGGACATATTATGCAGAAACGCGGAACGTTGAAAATATTGTTATCACAGATAATATGGAGATTGTCAATCTATATTTGACAGAATACAAAAGATTGGCTAATTTGTTGTCTGTTAGCTCATCTTGTTCTCGCCTCTCGTGGGATGATATTGAAGCTAGAGAAGATGTCGACTTCCGTGAACTCAATTACGAGATTGAACGTATTTGTGAAGTTCAGAATAAACCTGTGAGACGAATCTTTGAAACAAAAACGGAAGTTGTAAGAACTGAGATCAAGAAGACCCCAATAGCAAAGTATTCCATTGGTGTTAAAGCCCTTGATAATAAGGATAATGAAATCTTTGAACCTTTTATCAATTTGGGCTCGAAATTACCTTGTTATTCTAGTGAAATTGAACTCTATTTTGATAGCAAAAACGAGAAAACATTTCCATGCTTATTCATTTATGGGAACCCTAACAATAAAAATGAATGGCATCCTATTAAGGAAGTAGATTTGATGCAAGTAGCAAAAGGAACATGTGAAGAAAATCTTCCAGTGAGGTTTATTATGAACTTAGACGATAATGGAAGTCTCAGAGTAGATGTGGTGTGCACTAAATCCGGGCAGAGACTAACAATAAGTGCATTAGATTCAAACTTCGTAAAATATGAGTGAAGTACTAGAGAAATATAGGAAATTAGTTGATTCCATAAACGTGGAATACATAATTCTTTGTAGATTGTCTAACGATGAGCTACGAATGAGATTGTATCAAATAGCTGATGCAATTAATGGCAGCGAAAACAAAAACAAAGCACTTGACGAACATCTTGTGCCCGTTTTTGCTATCGTAAAAGAAACAGCCCGTCGTTTTACAAAAGGAAACATTATTGTTTCGGCTAATGACTACGATAAGTTCCTTTCAGAAACTTATGACTTTGTTGCTATAGAAAACGGCAAGGCTATTTATAAAAATAGATGGGATGCTGGTGGAGTTCCGTTTGAGTGGAATATGGTACACTATGATGAGCAGCTGTTGGGCGGTATATTGCTTCACAAAGGTTATGCTATTGAGATGCTTACAGGGGAAGGGAAAACCCTCGTTGCCACCTTACCAGTTATGTTGAATGCCCTTACCCATAATGGGGTACACATGATGACAGTGAATAGCTATTTGTCAAAGCGAGACTTCGAACTCACACGTCCCATCTATATGTTTTATGGTCTGACAGCAGACTGCATTGAGTATTATCCCAATGGCAACTTAAGGAGGAAGAAGGCATACGAAGCAGATATTACATTTGGGACAAACTCGTCATTTACCTTTGATTATTTGTACGATCACCTTGCAATGGACCCATCCGAATGCGTTCAGCAAAAGCACACATTCGCAATCATAGACGAATTAGATTCCATATTGATTGATGATGCAGGAACTCCCCATATAGTTGGGGGTGGAAACTATTACAATCACGGAAAGTACTATGAAGAGAATCTGCCAATAGTCAAAGAACTTTTAGGAACAGAAAGTGCACAACCTTTGTATAAATCTGATGTTCTAAGAAAAAAGGCTGAGTTTACTAAAGAAGGAAAGACATGGCTTGCTTCTAAGAAACAGATTCCAAATTTGTTCTCAGTAGCGAAAACCTACGAAATTGACAATTTCAACGAACTTAATCAAAATGAAAAGGATGAGCTGTTGAAAAAAATATTCATCCAAAATATTCTTTATCAATTGCTTGCTGCCTTTACTATATACGAAAAGGACATTGATTATGTTGTAGACAATGGCAAAATCAAAATCATTGACAAGAATACGGGAAGAATAAAAGAAAGTAATAGATGGGAACACGGATTACATACCGCTATTGAAGTAAAAGAAGGAGTAGAGGTGCAGAATGATTTTGATGGGATGGCTGTCATATCATTGAAAAACTATTTCAAACTATACAAAAAAGTGGCGGGAATGTCTGGTACTATTATGGCTGTAAAAGATGAATTGAAATCCGTCTATGGATTAAAATGCGAAGCATTACCCACTCACAAGCCAATGATTCGCACAGATATGCCTTTGCGTGTATATAGGACAGAAGAACGAAAAGAAAAAGAAATCATTTCCCTTATTAAAGAGAACCAACGGGCTGGGCGACCTACATTAGTAGGGTGTATCAACATGAAGCGTTCACAGTCTATTGCCCAGCGATTAGAGAATGAAAATATTCCATTTAATAGATTGGATGCCAAAACTATAAAGGAAGAGGCTAGAACCATAGCAAAAGCCGGTATTGGTGATACTATTACAGTTGCCACAAGTGTTGCAGGGCGTGGTACAGACATCAAGCCATCACCTGATGCACTTGAAAATGGTGGACTGATGGTGATTGGAACCGACCTGTTTGATTCCGTGAGGATAGATAATCAACTAAAGGGCAGAACAGGAAGACAGGGTAATCCTGGATCATCAGTGTTTTTCGCGTCATTGGAAGACCCGATACTGAAATATCTAAGCAACAAAGAACAAGCACAATTAGAGGCTATGGTAAGAAGTAATCAAAATGATGAGGTTAACGACACCGAAGTCTTGACTTTATTTGCAAAAGCACAATCCAATAGGGAATCATCGTCATATCAAGGCAGAGCAAACACTGCCCGGAAGGATGATGTTGTCGCACCACGGAGGTTGAAATTCTATAATCAACGTAACGATTTGCTTTTTAATCCAGAGTGTGCTGTACAATTAGTAGAAATAATCGCAAAAGCCAATAATATTGCTATTGACTCTATTGACGATAATTTGGATGAGTTATATCAAAAAACAAAAGAATTGCTTAGAAGAAGTCTGAGGAATAATCCATTTGCTACACATACTTTAGTACCATTCTCAAACAACAGACATTCATTTGCCATACATCTTAATATTCATGCTGTTATTGAAAGTCGCAAAAATTTCGAAAATGAATTTAAGCGACAAGTGTTGTTGCAAGTCTCAGATAAGAAATGGAAAGACTTTGTGATTTATATGATGGGCGATTTGGATAGTCACGAAATAGATATGCTTGATGAGAAATATGATAGAATGATGAATGAAATAAACACCATTGTTCTTAGTAGACTCACAAATTCAACGATTATATTTGACGTTAAAATTTCGGAAGGAAGGCCTCCTGAACAAGGCGGCAAGTCTTCTTCCGAGCCAGTAATTCCTCATACTGTTATTGGTCCAGATGACCCATGCCCATGTGGAAGTCTAAAGAAATACCGTGAATGTCACGGTAGAGACATTCACGGCAATACTATTGTGAGACGTAGGCGTTAGCTCTCCTCAATAAATGGTACCAATTCATTATTGAGATACAAGAAAAACGAGATTGATCGGTCTGGGTTCCTAACAGCCAACATAGGATTACATGTATTGATGGACTCATCATCAGCCTTAATGGCTATGAGTTCAAATGACTCTTGTGAAAATGTTCCTGCGGTCTCTGTAGAATACACATAATCTCCAATATAGTCGATAATACCTTTGGAGGTTCTAAAGGCATCCTCCAATAACGCTTTTGCATTGTATGCGTCGATTATATGAGTAACCATTATCAGCTGACCGTCACGACTATAACTACCAAGTAAATATCCAATAGAACCATCTGAACTATCTGCCATGTCTTCACCATCGTAGATCGTTTCAGAGCAAATAGTCATTCGAATATCATAACCTTCAAGTTTATAAGTTCTCAAGCAGTCAGCCAACACGCCTCTTTTATCGTGCGACCATATAGTGCTATGCAATACTTCATCATGTTCAACTTTCTGATTTAAGTCACGTACAAACAAATTAACAAGTGAGGCAATATCACTATTGGTTGCAAGGAAGGTAGGTGAATAGCAACCACTTCCTTCAAGATAGAAATTCTTGGTATCTTGTTCTATACGCGACAAGTACGCTTTACGTAACTCAAAAGGATTACCGTCTCTTGAAGATATGCACAATAGATTTGAAGAATGGTTTGTAATACACAGACTGACAATGTCAGTTCCAGGGACGGCATAACTGATAAAATGAAGCAATTCATTGCTTCCCGTACAATCAATAATTAAATCATAATCTTTAATTTGCTTGATACTGTCCTCCTGATTACTGTAATTGATATTTCCGTAAAATGCCCCTTCTTCATAGGTGGAAACATTGACATTGTGTTGATACCAATAACCATTATCAGATATTTCGCCCACTTTTACATATGGATTTATTGATAGAAGTTTCTTTTTAAGGGCATTGACCTTACTTTCTCCTAAATCGCTAAGTAGATATGTGCTTCTACATATATTTCCTGGTTCCACAATATCGTTATCCCATAGCCCTAAAACAGTAACGCCACTTCTTGCTAGTGACTCGGCAACGATGGAACCCAAAGCCCCTAAACCAACTAGTCCGATTTTCTTACTTCGAAGTTGATTTGAGAACTTTCCTCTGCCAAAAAACAGGCGCACCCGGATTTTTCCGTGGCTGACCTCCACAGACCATGCATGACTGCATAAGCAAGGGTAAAACCAGTCATCCATATATCTTACAGACTCTGTAGAAGAAGAACGGCAGG
>JAEEGG010013881.1_pt1 | contig 17147 bp, 17 predicted proteins | sample 9134161 | NCBI WGS metagenome assembly JAEEGG01 (sample SAMN16246543, study PRJNA631951) | gut metagenome | biome: gut microbiome; feature: rumen; material: CR-attached | host: Bos | place: Iran: Karaj | collected 2018-10 | reverse complement strand
AGGCAACACTCCACCCAGCGCCTTCCCATGTATTTAAAGGCTTTCCAAGAGATTTCTATGCTCTTGGGGTGGGTGTTGAAGAAGTATCGTCATACTCCATGCTCTTTGAAAGGTAAAGGTTCATAAGAAGCGAGCCGTAATCACTCGCCATGCGAGATTACGGCTCGCTTTGGACGAGGTTACGTCTCTTTGATCCGACGCTACACTTTTTACAACATCTTACATCAGCCTTCAGCCATCTTACATCTTCCCCCTACCAAGTCCAAATAGACGTGTTAGTGTTGTTACTGCGCTGTTGCGTGTTGCGATTGCCGAAGTAGTCGTAGGACGAGGTGGATGAACCTTGTGTCTGACCATACTGGTTACGATAGGTCGTTGTGGTATTGCCAAAATAGTCCGTTGATCTTGTAGATGTGCCTGTAGACCGTCCATAAGGATCAGAATACGTGGTGTTGGTATTGCCAAAGTAATCCGTGTAAGAACGTGCTGTACCAGTAGTATTGCCATATTGGTCACGATGGGTCGTTGTTGTGTTGCCAAAGTAATCGGTAGAAGTCGTAGATGTGCCAATCGTGTTACCATACTGGTCACGATGAGTTGTCGTCCTATTTCCGAAGTAGTCCGTTGACGAGGTAGATGTACCAGTCGTCTGTCCATACTGATTTCGATGTGTTGTTGTCTGATTTCCGAAGTAATCAGTCGTTGTTGTTGACGTGCCCACATTGTAATACTGAGCGTTTGCTGTGGCTGCAAATACGATAGCCATTAACATCATAAATACCTTTTTCATAATCATCACTGTATTAGTTATTATTGATATTGTTATTTATTATCTTTTTCTCCTTTGCTTCTGTTTCTCTTTCAGCTGTTCCATAGCAATTTCAGCTCGATACGAGCCATTCTTTTTACCCTTACGATAGTCTTTCTTTGCACGTCGCTCATCTCCCAACATCTCATAAGCAAAGCCCCGAAGATAGAATACCTCTCCGTTGTAATACTGAGTTTCCAACGCATTGTTGACGTAGAGGACAACGTAGTTCCATTGCTTCTTGTTGAAAGCCTCAACAGCTAAATTGCTATACTGCTCGAAGTTTGCCTTGCGTCTTGCAGCCGTCTCAGCCAATGCTCTGGCATACATATTCAACGAACCGTCATCATAAATGTCCTTTGTAGGCATCTGTGCCCAGGTGTCGTAGGCGTAAATCTGAGCGTTTGCGCTCATAGCCATTAAGCATAACAAACTCATAGTCAATATTTTCTTTTTCATAATCGTATTAATTTTGTTTGCAAAAATATATGTTAGTTTTTAATAATCCAAGCAAAAACCAATCACAAGGCTTGTGGAAATGAAAAATTTAGTTCATAGGTTGTAGATATATAAGAGATTTGTTGTATCTTTGCAAAAAATAGTTTTTATGAGGAGTTATTTGATTATATTGGTTTTACTCTTATGTGGCAGTTTTTCTGGGGCACAAAATAAGAAAGAAATAGAACCATATAAACTTAATATGGCTTATGCGGAATCTCTTTCAAAGAAGGCAGATTTCTACTATAGGTCAAATAACTTTGATGAGGCAATTAAGATTATTGAGGAAAAGCTAAATATCATAGAAGAGTTAACAGGCAAAGATAACATAGAGTATGCAATTGGACAAGTTGAGTTAGCAGTATATTTTGCGAATAACGGAAACCACGAAAGAGCCATAGAGCTTTCTTTAGATGCTCTTTCTAAAATTGAGATAAAGGACAGCAACAAGTCACATATGTATGCTTTTGTTGCAGACAAGTTAGCTATATATTATTATATTCGTGAAGATTATAAAAGCTCTTTAATCTATATGCAAAAAGCCTTGACTATATATAAAGAACTATATGGAACGGATAATGAAAACTATATATCTTCTAAAATGAATTTAGCCAATATTTATTCCAAATTATCTAAGGTAGATGATGCTTTGTCTATTCAAATAGAAATATTGGATTATTGGAAGAATAAAGGTGATTCTTTGAAATATGCACAAACCTTACATGATATAAGCCTTACTTATGGAGCAATCGGAAACTATAGTAAAGCTATTGAACTATGTAACGAATCGAATGCAATAATAGAAAAAGAACTTGGTGAAAATGATATGTTTTATATAGAATCTCTAAAAACATTAGCGGATTTCTATATAGAGCATGGAGACTATGAGAAAGCAATAGAAAAAAGTGAAAAACAATTATGCCTATATGAGAAGTATTATGGATACAAAAGCATAGAGTTTGTTACTGCTTTATCCAATCAAGCTTTTTATTATGTTAAATCAGGAAATTATAAGAAAGCTATAGAAAATGAAACTAAAGCATTATCTATTCAGTTAGAATATGGAATAGTTGATAGTTTGGCATATGCAAAAAACCTATTAGGGCTTGCAACGTATAATAGGGAGCTGGGGTTTATAGACTTGGCTCTTGACTTTGGGGAACGATCAATTCGCATTTTACAAAACTTCCCGCAAACAATTGCATATAGAAGTGCTTTATCAAATATGTCTAGCTGTTATTTGCTATTAGGTAAATATGATAAAGCCTTAGAATTATCTGAAAGGGTCTTGGGTCTATTACATAATAATAAAGAGTCTTCGGAATATTATGGTTGGCTTTCAAATCTTGCGAATTGTTATTACGTAATGGGATCGTATGATGATGCTATTCAGATATATGAAGAGGTTCTTGAAAACCAATGTCGCTTATTGGGTGAAAAGAATATAGATTATGCTTCAACACTAGAGAATCTAGCCCACTGTTATAGAGGCAAGGAGGATTTACAAACAGCATTAAAATATCAGAGAAAATGTATTGAAATACAGAAAGGAACTATCGGAGTTGATAATATTAAGTATGCCCTTTCGGTATTGAATTTTGGCTATTTGCTCCGTTGTGCGGGAGAGGACATACAATCATTAAAATATCAAGAAGAAGCTTTGATGATGCTAAAGAAAGATACGGCAAACAATATCCGATATGCAGATGCATTAGAGCAAATTTTTTGGGGATATATATTCCTTGAACCACAAAGGGCACTAGATATAGCAAAAACTGAGAATACAATTTTGAATAGGAATAATAAACAGATTACCAAAAACCATATACGTAGTCTTCGTCATCTTCTATATGCATATATTGAATTAGGTAACTATCGGGAAGCACATAACATTATCGATTCAGAATTTGATTCACCAGAGGTCTTAGCGTTTTTTGAAAAAGATATCAAAGAACTTGTTGACTTTCGAAATTTAAAGTCACAATTATACACTGCGGAAAAAAAATATGAAGAGGCAATTGCTATAGAAAAGGAAGCAATAAGTATGTGCAAAAGAAATGGGTGCAGTTTCTCTGAATATGAATCTATTCTCAATAATTTGTTGCTCAATTATTATTATCTTGGTGATTATAATGAGGCTGGACAATTGTTAAAAGATGAGCATGTTTTTGAAAACTTAAGAAATGAAGTGTATTTCAATATTAATTCCCTATCGTCAAAATATAGGTATTCATATTGGAACAAATTTAAAGATATTTTTTCTGTTACGTTGCCATCGATAAGTTTGGCTACTAATGATAGTGCTTTGATTTCACAAACATATGACAATTCTGCTCTATTTGCCAAAGGTATTCTTCTTAGAGAAAATATCTACATAGCCAATGCTGTTCAAAAATCAACTGACAGTAATTTGAAGAACATCTTTAAGCATTATCAAAATAATCTAGCTATTTTAAATAAAGGTGATATTGATTTGATAGAGTCTGATTCATTAAGTGAAATTATAATGAATCAAGAGGATGAAATCATACAAAGAATAAAATTAGAAAATCAGGATGTTACTTTATTTCCGTCATGGAAGGATATTCAAAAGTGTTTGAAGGAAGATGAAATTGCTGTGGAATTCCTTTCTGTTAAAATCGAAGGGAAATACAAAGAAGGGTATATTGCATTGACTTTAAAAAAAGACTATAGAAATCCGCATATGATTCCTTTGTGCTCTCGAATAGAAATAGACAGTGTCCTCTCAGGAAATGGAAAAAATCATGATCTCTTCGAATTGATATGGAAACCTATAACGGATGAATTGAAAAATGTAAATAGAATCTTTTTCTCCCCTTCTGGTATATTACATAATATAGGACTAGAGTATTTGGCTGACGACGAAAATTTCTTATTCAACAAATATGATATTTATAGATTGTCATCAACGCAAGAACTTTTAAAATCAATCCCTGCCAAAAAACATGAGTGCGTTGTCTTATATGGTGGCTTAGATTATAATTGTCATCCCAATAGTATGAATAAAATACAGAATAGAAAAGGCGACAGTTTAAATGAAATTCGTGGACAATTTCGAGATCTAATTCTCTCTAGAGGCAATTTTGATCCTCTGTATGGTTCTGGTTTAGAGATCAAAGAGATCGCTAGAATTGTAAAAGACAAAAATATCGATTGTAAGCTTTTTGAAGGGTCTGATGGTACAGAAGAGTCTTTTAAGTCTTTAAATAATTCCATTGACATTTTGCATATTGCAACACATGGAATATATTTATGTGCAGAAGAAAAAGAACGTGTATTAGAAAGGAACTTTAATTTTGTCCTTCCAGAGAATAAAGAACATCTCCTAACGGAAGACGTTGCTCTCACACGTTCATTTCTTGTCATGTCTGGTGGAGATATGCTTCCAAGCCGCTACGACGTCCCCAAAGGAACAGAGGATGGCATTTTAACTGCTCAGGAAATTTCAAGATTGAATTTAAGTGGATTAGATTTGGTCGTCTTATCATCTTGTCAATCTGGACTTGGTGATATTTCATATGACGGAGTTTTAGGACTTCAGCGAGGCTTTAAGAAAGCAGGAGCAAATACGATAATAATGAGTTTGGATAAGGTGGATGACGATGCGACAAGGATTTTGATGGTAGAATTCTATAAGAATTTGATGTCAGGAAAGAGCAAGCATCAGTCTTTGAAGAATGCTCAGAAATATCTAAGGGAAGTTGAGAATGACAAATATGATGACCCTAAATATTGGGCTTCGTTCATAATGTTAGATGGAATAAATTGAGATATATGCTAGAATCTATTGACTGTACTTCTTATAGAAGAGATACGATTATCCTTAATGGATTGAGTCGGAAAAAAATGGACTCAAAATATTCTTTGTATTTTGACGAATCAGGAAATAATAGGTGTTTTTGGATTAAAGACGGGAAATATAATGTTGACCCATTTACTCATTTCGTGTTAGGTGGAATCGTGTCAAACAGAAAAATAGATTTTGAATATGCTAAAGACAAAATCGGTTGTAATTCTACTGTTCAAGAAATAAAAACGAGAAATGTATGTCGAGGATCATTTGAAGATTGTTTAAAGAACCCCAAACTTTCCAATTATTTTGATTTATTGATAGAAGAAGGATGTCTAGTGCATTTTAGCGTTGTCGAACTATTTTATTATTCTATTGTAGATATCGTTGATTCTGTTACCGACAATAATGATACCGATGTATTAGAGTTGAAAAATGAATTGTATAATATCTTGCGTTATAACATAGATAAAACATTATACATGATGAAACAATACGATTATCCAAATATAGATGATACTGATATCAAAGATTTTTTGTTGTGTATTATTGGGATTGTTGATGAGTATATAACCAATACGGGAAAAGCTAATGGCTTTACATATAAATTACGAATGCTATTTCAATTAGCTCAAAACAAAGAGAAATTGGTCTTTATTCAAGATGAGGAAAGTGGTAGCCTTTTACAATCATTTAGCCATTTTTATATGCGGCCAATTTATATGTTTAAGAATTCCAATATCGTTTTTGACGAAGAATTGGAGATACAAGAAAAAGTAGACTCTTGTAAAATGATTGTTGACGGTGCTGTTTTGAATAATTACAAATTTATCAACTCAAAGAGTAATGTAATGATTCAACTATCAGATGTCTTTTCAGGTATTCTTGCTAGATATTTTAGATTTATAAATGCAAACCTCTACGATGTTGATGAGCATATTGCTAAATTTGATCAGGTGCAATTGTTAACCTTTAACAAACTAAATCACATTTTGAATATCTCTTTTATGGAAAACTCTGCGTTTTGGGATATGTTCTTGTGTACTAAGATGAGATGTTTGTTTACTTATTTAGTTGAAAAATATAGTTCTCAATGCTAGAAAAATGCCAGCACCGTTGGGAAATATTGGCTGCATTAACAGGTGTGCTGAGTGAAAAAAGTTAGTCTGCCAATCTGCGTATCCAAACATTACCACACTCAGGATTCGTGCATGTTAATTCGACTTGCAGTTCTGATCTGTCATCAACAACGACAAAACATCTCTTGGTCTCGACCATTTGTTTTTGCAGAAAAAGCTGGTTTCTTTCATAACTGAACCATATTTTGTTAATAATTTGCGCCTTTCCCCCCTTACCGCGGAATTAAGCTACTATCATTGGTTTAAGACTCGAGTATGGAGCAGAAATTAGGGAATGATTCCGTAGCTAAGGTACAAATTTTAAATGAATTCCCAATGAAAAAGCAGGAAAAACTATTCCTGCAATTTCTTTTTCAGCTCACTTGCTTTAATAGCGATGGGCATATCAGGGTTATCAGCCTCTAGCTTCTCTAATACAGAAATAGCCTTGTTGACTTGGTCATCCTTGATATATGCTAGCGCAAGGTTCCATGCTATGTCGTTGGCATAGGCTGAATAGGTAAAATCAGAATCAAGGGTGAAATAGATAGGCTCCAGTTCCTCGATAATGTCGCTGACGTTCCTCTGCTCTTTTATATTATTAAATATGGTATAAAGGTGGACAACGGTGACGGAATCTGCATCGCCACGAGCGATGTTAGTCATACTGTATTCAGAATAGTAGGGGGACACGATAGCAGACAGTTCGCGGAACCTTAGTTCATTCTTGACTCCAAAGAAAATGACGAACATGGCAGCAACGGAGCAAGCCCATGTCAGTATGGTACGAACACGGCTCTTGCTGTATTTGGCAATAATCTGTTTCTCCTGACTAGCATTCTTTTTGCGGATGCCACGAATAAGAGCTACCGTAGCTTGCACCTGTGCACGCAGTTCAGGGTCAGCTTGTATTTCTTGTTTAAAAGCAGTCTCCTCTTCTGGCGTCATTTCACCACGGAGGAATGAATCGATGCGAGCATCAATAGCTTCTTGCAATATATCGTTGTCCTTATCCATAGATTTTATTCTTTAGTTCATTGTACTTTTCACGGAACTTCTTTACGCACTTGTATTTCTGAGCCTTTACGGAGTTAGCATCTGTAAAGTTGAAGATGTCGGCAATAGTTGATGTGCTGTAGTCGTTCCAATAATAGCCATGCAAGATGTTTCTGCATGTATCCGTCATAGATGCGATAATGCTGTTGACTAGTTTCTCTAAGCGCACCTGCCTGTCTTCTTCCTCTGTGTCAACACAAGCACCCCATAGTTCGTCAATTTTGTCATTACGAATAGAATTAGGATTGATAAGCTGATTCTCGTTAAACAAGGGAATTGATTTTGTATGCTTGCCAAGGAACTTCAATGTCTGATTGATACAGACTCGCATGAAGTAGGTACCCAAAGAGCTGGTAAGATTTGTGAGTTTTCCATTACGTACATTCAAGAATAGCGCCATAGACGCGTCTTGGAAGATGTCGTTGAGGTCATCGTCTGAGAGCGTATATTTCTTTCTCAGATACGAAAGCACCTTACCACGTTCACCAGAGATGAAGTTATTCAGGTCGTTGTCGTGTAGTGAAACTTCCTTTGCCATATTAATAACTCGATTCTGTTACTAAGTTCTGGTTGTTGGGCCAATGGCCTCCACTCATGATAGAGGACTTGAGACTTTTCAAAAACTCTTCTGCATCTGTTGAAAGTGTGTATGCAGATAGCGATTTTGCAATGTTGTATGACAATGGTCCATATCTTTTGTTGCCAACCTTTATCTCTGTGTTAATCTGGTCAGGACGACAAGCCTCAACAAAAAGCACGTTAGACAGTTTTGCCTCAGCTTCTATCTTATAATGAGACTTCTTTTGTGTAGATGGCTTGAATACCTTGTTGTTATATGTGAAGCCAACCTTAGTGCCCCTGACTGTCTCATCATTTGCCCTTGAAGAGGTGCCTGCGTGACAGGCGTCTATTACAACATATAGAAAGCCCTTGGTGCCAATTTTTCCTCTTAATCGTTTTACATAAACGTTGAGTTGGTCATCTAACAAGTGGTTTTTGCCTTCATAGCAACCTTTCTTATACATTTTAAAGGCATCAATAGGAACTAAGGCCTCGTCCCAGCCATCTTCCTCGTCGCCATTCAAATCTTCTACAGGTTGACCATGGGTAGAGAAGTGTAGGTAGACTAGATCACCTTTTTTTGTTGCTTTGATGAAAGTTGATAATTGGCGAGTGATGTTGTCATAGGTGGCTTGCTCTTCTAACACCGTAGTAGTTTGAAAACCTTGTTTCTTTAATAAAGGACATAGTAGATTGACATCCTCTACACCATTGATATTATTCCACTGATAGCCAGTCAATGCAGTGTCATAGTGGGAAATACCCACTAGGAATGCTCGTTTTCGTTGGGCATCAGCATTCACAAAAACCAAGCAGAATAGGCATAATATCAATAGTTTCAGTTTCATTAAAAATATATTTTTGGCAAAAATACAACTTTTTTTTGAAAATGCGGTTACCTTTTCCATTTTTCAGGTATCAAGAGGCAAAGAAACAACAAAAATAGTAACAATTTAAATTCAAAAGACAATGAAAAAGTTATTCTTACACATCAAGAGATTATTTAGAAAGTTTTGGTTCGTGATTTTCTTTGCTTGTGCAATCTCTATCGTATTCGGAGTCATTGTACTGATAGTTATGACCATCATTTCAATGCTGTTCTTTGATAACATTGTAGATGTAGATGCTATCTTGGATAACTTCACAGACGCGCAATTGGAAATCATCTTCTCTGAAGAAATGGATGAGAACGTCAATGATGACGATTATCTTACCCTACTGGCAAGATACCAGTCATACTTCTGTCCCAAGAAAATAGAGAGAGGTACTATTTGGATTAGTTCTATGCTTACTGACGATGCTTATATCTTTTGCTATGAACTCAAAGGTAATGAGCCAATTTCTATTGACCAGCAGAAAAAGAGAATATTTGCTAATATTAACACCAACGGAGTTCATGTTAAGAGGTTGGTGAATTCAAATAGAAATCTTGTGTTTAGATACATATATTGCCAGACTGATGAGACTGTTGATATTGTGTTCACCACAGACGAGTTGAGAGGATAAAATGAAGTAATAACAGATAAAAACATACAACTATGAAGATTCTAAATTTATTTAGTTCAAAAAGGGTCGCTAACAGTGATGTTGTTCCAGTTAATCTTGACACTACAAACAATAAGCAGGAGTCCGTAATGATTACAGAACAACCTGAGGAAGAGAAAAAGAGTGATATCATAACCATCAAGTGGGGAACGGGTATGCCTATTGACATCATCTATAACTATATCCATAAGAACTTTGAGGATGATGGATACCAGGATGCTTTGGTTAACCAGGACATTGCCTATCGCGATACTCGAATTTCGATTATCCGTAATGATCTGGAGATGTTGTTCAACAGAATCACACTCTGCTACAAGAAGAACATTAGAGAGGCTCAGGTCAGAATGGACAATAGCAGGAAGGCATTCGCTTTAAGTGCAGCTTCAAATCTTGAGGCACAGCTCGCCACTTATGAGGAACATCTGGCTGAGATAGAAGAGATGAAGCAGCTGTTTGATGACAATGATGCAAAGATGCTGACCATGATTGAGTCATATAAGAGGGGATTTCTGAAAGGTATCAATGCTGCAACAATGGATTTTATTAACAATAACCACTAAAAGATTACGATTATGAAGACAATAAAGAACATTGGTTGTTTCCTGATTGGTTGGAACAATAACATATTGAAGGAGTGTGGCGAAGCAAGCCAACGTCAGTTTAGAAAACTGTTGTCTGCCATTTGTATTATGATGTTGATGTGGGGGACTATAGGCTACTGCTTTGCAGACAGGTATATAAACATCGAATCATGTGTATTGAAACTCTGCGTGTCACTGGCATTTATGTTCATCATCTTATGTGTGGAACGGGTAATTATTCTGAATGTAGGAAAGGCTCGAATGATGGCAGCAATGCGCTTCTCAATGGCTATTTGTATGGCAATCTTAGGATCATGCATCTTTGACCAGATGATCTTTCGCAACGATATTCAGCAAACCATCCAGGAGAATAGGGAGGATGTGATTAAAGAAACCATCCTAAAGCGAATGTCTATCTATGAGAGTGACGAAAAACGCATCGCTTTCGAGATTGACTCATTGAATAAAGCGACAATAGCTTTGGGTGAGGAACTCATGAAACGTCCAACGATAAAGAGCGTTAATGTATCTACTCAGGAACAAGTCGTCGGAGTTGATGAGACTGGGAAAACAAAGAAAGAGATGATAAGAAGCACTCAGGTGGTTAGTATTCCTAATCCTTTGGCAGAACAACTCAAATCTAATAATGGTCAGATAGAGATTTATCAGAATCAGTTGGAACAGCTGCGCCAAGACAAGAAAGATATTGCAGAAAAAGTAACAAAAGAAGTAAGCGAGCGTCCTCTTGGTTTCATCGAAGAACTAGAAGCAACCCTCAATGTAGTATCTAATAGTTGGATCTCCTTAGCTTTCTATGTTGTTCTATTCCTTTTCCTCACTTTTATGGAACTGTTTGTCCTGACCATTAAGATGGGAGAAAATAAGTGTGATTACGAACTGATAGTAGAAAACCAACTGAACCTGAAAAAGAATCTTATGGAACAGACAAGACAAAGTCTTACTGTGAACAAATAACATCGTTAACAATTTAAAATATTAAGATTATGGCAAGAGATTTTTATGATGACTCTTACGAAGAGTATGACGAGTACGAAGATGATACTTTCGAATGTGGTGATTATGAGTGGACGGAAGAAGATTCCTGGGATGCTCTAACTGACGGAATGTATGGCGAAATGCCAAGTAATCCCCTAGAGTATGATGCAATGATGGATGCTATGGGTTATTAAAGAAAATGGTATGAACGAACAGTTTAAAGAAGTCGTCTCGAAAGAATTGGAGCAGTTCCATTGCTCCATTCTTTTGGACGAGTTGAAGGAAAAAGTGCGTAAGTTGAAGGCTTACGGAGTTGAAGAAGCAGAGATTATGGCAGCAATGAACGAAGAAGAATTGTTTCCCCAGTTAAAAGTGACAAAGGATTACAAGGTTGTCTTGGATGGTGAAAAACAAGTGGAGGTAGAGATGGAACCATTGGTTAAGGCTGTATATCTTCTGTTCCTCTCGCATCCTGAAGGAATTGTTTTGAAATGCCTGCCAGATTATCGTAAGGAATTGACAAGTATCTACTTGTTGCTAAGACCATACGGACTGACTGACAGAGTGGAAAAAAGCATAGTCGATGTAACGACTCCCACTCAGAACTCTATTAACGAGAAATGTGCAAGAATACGCAAGGTATTTTCTTCCGTTCTGCCACAAAACATTGCTCGATACTATGCGATATCAGGCAAACGAGGTGAAGTTAAAAAGATAGATCTTGTTCGTGCAAATGTGATTTGGGAATGTAATTTACCTGCTTCGCAAGCCTTGTGAGTGAAAATCGTGATAGAAAGAAAAGAATAAAACATAACTTTGCAACTGAACTTAATTTTGTAGTACATATGACGGATTACGAGTACATTATTCAGCAAGTGAAGAAATTCCATTTCACTAAGTGGGATGAGAATGTGTTGAGGGAATGCCAGTCGATTTTGCCGAACTTGACGAGGGAAGAATTGGTGAGTATCTATCGCAGTAGATTGCTAGACGAAAAGCATTCGCTGAAGCAGACTGCTTTTAAAGTACTGTTTGCTGAAAAAGTTGGTAAACGAGAGGAGCGCATCAAGAATCTGCCAATAGATGAGTTGATAGAGGAGTTCAAGGATAAGAAAAGTGGTAACGTTGCACTTATTCGTAAAGAGCTTCGTGAACGCTACAAAGCAGGTAAGGATAAGCAGCAGATTGCAGGAATATTCAATGTTTCTACGAAGAGTGATATGCAATGGGTGAAGAATCAAGTACGTAAAGAGCAATATGGTGACTCCAATAGTCATAATTATCAATGGAAGAAAACATCATGGAAATAAATGAGTGTAAAGAACAAGTTAAATGATAATTCCGTATATTTGCAAAATAAAAGAAATGTTACTATGGGAAAGGTGAAAATGTTAGGGGCGTTGGTAGGTGACATCATAGGATCACCATATGAGTTTTATAACACGAAGTCAACAGACTTTGAGCTATTTACAAAATGGACCAAGTTTACAGATGACTCAGTGATGACGCTGGCTGTAGCGAAATGGCTCATGGAAGATGCCGAACATAGTCCCCGGCATCTGATAAGATGTATGCAGGAACTTGGACGTCGCTATCCGAGAGCAGGATATGGTGGCAACTTTAGTTGTTGGCTAAGACAGGAGAATCCCCAGCCCTATAAAAGTTGGGGTAATGGTGCTGGTATGCGTGTCAGCCCTGTAGGTCTGTATGCTAAAACGCTGGATGAGGCCCTGGAGTTAGCAAGTATTACGGCTTCTGTCAGTCACAACCATCCTGAAGGTATAAAAGGGGCACAGGCAATAGCCGCAAGTGTTTATCTCTGCAAGGAGGGACAATCAAAGCAGGAAATCAAAGAGTATGTGGAACAGACGTTTGGCTATAATCTTAGCAGGACAATAGACGAGATTCGTCCCTATTACTCTTTTGATGTTTCTTGTCAGGGAAGTGTGCCTGAAGCAATTATAGCTTTCTTGGAAGGTAATTCCTTTGAAGAAGTGATACGCCTGGCTATCTCTATTGGTGGTGACTCAGATACTATCGGCTGTATGGCAGGTGCTATTGCTGCATGCAGATATCCTATACCTGATGATATTGCTGAAAAATGTGATGGCTATCTGACTGAGGATTTGCGAGATATTATGGATAGGTTTTGTGACTTCATCGCCCAAAGGAATCCTTGTGGAAAGAAACAACAAGGAATAATTAAGGTAGGTGTCCTATATAGCAAATTGATAGATACCTTAAAGAGAATAATGGCTAGCAGAAATGCCAAGTGATAATGGCAGATTAATAAAGATGAGTAAAGGTAAAAGTATAGGATGTGGGTGCCTGATAATAGTTATTTATCTGGTACTATTCTTGATGTGTCGTTTCCAATCGCCGGAGTCGTATGTGATGGAAATGATACCACCGGTAGTGGTTGTTCTTTTGCTTGTGTGGAAAGAATCTGCTTGGATGAAAGGTCTTGTTGCCGTGTTGCTTCCCATGGTGGGATGTTATGTGCTTTGTCATAATGATATACCTGGGCCTTTAGAGGCTTATAATATGGATAAACCTGTTAATGTACTCTCTCATTTCCATGATTCCTGGCGCTATTATTGGGTGATGGAGTATCTGGATAGAGTTGTTTGGAGATGGGGCATCATAAGCGTTGTTATTATTGTCATTTGTAAGGCATGTTTGAAAGTAAAGCAAAGATGGTCGAGTGGTGAGCATTTAATGTTGTTTCTGATACTTGTGTCTGCTTTGTTTTTAGGATGCAATAATGTGAACAAGAGGATAGATAATGGTTTAAACTCGCATGAAGATACTGTGGAGTTCGTAGCGACGACAGATTCCTTTGTTAAGGCTGTTAATCAGAGGGAATTGTATGAAAGGAAGAAAACAGAATTGCATAATCAAATGATTTCGTGTTGTTCAAATAAGCAGGAAAAGGAACTGGTAAATATAGAGTGGACTGCATATGAGAATGTTGAGAGACAGATGAGGATTATCGCCAGTAACCTTGGTCATCTGTTATGTTGGGGTGGCGTAAGTGGTCCTGCTTATGTTACAAATAGTATGTATAGCCAAATTGTTGAGGCTCGAATCGATATGTACATGTCTCTTGTGGAAGTAAAATCGGATTCTATTCCTGATATCAATGGTGCTTACTATGCTCCCACAGAGAAGTTCTTTCTTGATTGTCTAGACTCGACTTTGGTGAAGGCAGAAATGGTTATGGTTGATGATGATGTAACTGATTCTCGTTTCATCGATGATGAAGATAGGCAGCATTTTATTAAAACGCTTGAAGAGACTAAGAATGCGGTAATGGAATTGAAGGCTTTAATCCTTATTTGGAAAGATGCATTACTAAGATCAAAATTCTTTGTATCGCATATCCCTTATAAAAATTGCATTGAGCGTTTGGCTTCCCAGATGTTGACAAGATGGGCTTGTGCTGTAAGTGATTAAGGCGTACATCAGGGGCGGCCGAGTGTCTCGCTCCGATGTAAGAAGGAAGATGTCTGAAGTCTGATTCCATGCTTTATGTCTGTCAACTGAAAACAGTTCTAAGTAATTAACCCGTCAACGGATTCTAGTCGTAAGATAAAAAACTGTCAACCAGAATCAGTACGCTTCATTAGCCTGCTTTCAGGCTGCTATCACTCTGTTTCTAGGCTGCTTCCAGCCATACTCACGAGTAAGGCTAGAGTAAGGCTGCAGTATGGCTAGAGTAAAAGTACATAGGGGACGGGTGAGTGTCTCGGCTGATGTCTGAAGGCTGAAGTCAGAGGGCTGATTAACCTAGAAACAAAACCGATATTACTGACATTCAATCTGTCCTTTACATGATAGCAAGAAAATTCTCTAGAGAATTATTCCCCGTATAACTAAGTTGCAAATGCTATATCACTTAGTAAGGACTAAATTCTCTAGAGAATTTCTTTATTACTTTACTGTCAAAAATGCTTTAGCCTGCTCTTAGGCAGCAATCACTCTGCTCCTAGGCTGCTCCGTGGAGCACTCACGAACGAGGCTAGAAGCAGGCTGCTGTATGGCTAAAGCGAAGGAAGTGCGGTTGATGAGAGCAAGGTAAAAAACATTAAATGACTACGGCCGTGCCGCTGGTGGCAACCATCAGCATAGACCCTGAAGCCCCTATTGTCTCGTAATCAATGTCAATGCCCACGATGGCGTTGGCACCCATAGCCTGTGCACGCTGCATCATCTCACGCATTGATGTTTCCTTTGCCTCCTGAAGCACCTGCTCATAACTGGCAGCACGTCCGCCAACGATGTCACGTATGCCAGCAAAGAAATCCTTCACGAAGTTAGCACCAATAATCGTTTCACCAGTCACCACACCCTTGTATTCGCGGATGGTCTGACCCTCAATCTGTGGAGTTGTTGTTAGTATCATAATCGTATTCTTTAAAAAGTTTCTGTACGTTAGACGCACAAATGATGCAAAAAGTTGCAACTTTTGTCATTAATTTCAAAAAAACGTATCTTTGCATTCCATAACAAAGAATCAAACCATAATTATGCAAGGAATCATAATAACTATACGCCTACCGTTGATGTGACACAGTTACTCTGTTGCCTCGCTGCCTTGGGGCTTTCCCAAGAAATCAGCTATGTCGTCTTGCAACTGCAAGAAGAGGGGACATTGCTGATAGCCTATATTTTTCTTGAGCATTGACTTGACGTCCTGTTGCGAGTTCTCGTAGCAGGACATCTCATTGCGCTTCTGGGTGCGATGGGCCTGAGAATGGTAGATCTCGTTCTGACGCTCCTGGCGCAGGATATTACAGATCTTCGTCAGGATAGGACTGACAACGGTATCGAAGAGGTGATGGCCCTGCACATAGAGATAGGTGGTCTGAGGCGTGACGCCTAAAGCCAGGATATCATTCTTCACCTTCAGGTAAGCCTCCTTATTATTGGGATACTGGCGTTGCAGTTCACGTATCTTGGTACCCACCTTACGACGGATATTGGCAATGGACACACCCGGATTCTGAACCGTGAAGCCCCCCGGGTCGGTGACACGATTGAAATCAGACAGGGAGAAACGTCCGTGATGACCTGTGCGATAAGCCCAGACAGACCAGACGAAGAGCGGGAAACAGGCCTCGCTGAACTGGCGGAAATAGTCCTCGAAGTCAAAGATACGATGGTCATTGAGCGTCACAGCCACACAGACATCATGCAGCGAGGGCGCATAGCACTGGTAGTTCTCGATGGCATAGACATAGGTATGGAATACGTAAGGACTATTGATGACGCGGCGCGACTGCTCTGTAGCCCCCTGCATCAGGTAGTCGAAGTCGGCATCCACACAGGCTATCATATCAGGCCCCACATGCTCGCCCACGAAATTCATCAGCACCGACTTCTTGCCTCGCGTCAGGTTCATCTTCGAAGGCAGCATCACCTCGAAATAGCGTTTCTCGTTCTCGAAACGACTGAGCACCGTACGCCAGAAATAGATATCGTCATAGCTCTCGACATAGGCCACAATCCTATGTCGTGCCCGTTTACCCCTCAGTGCATTGGCAGCTTCGAAGTAACGGCTGTCTATATTATCTATCAGACGGTTAGCCATTGACAGTAATCTCGCTCACTTCAGTCACACGGTCCGTCCAACCGTTCATCACCACAGCTGGCGAATGCGTGGTCATGATAACCTGTACGTTAGGGTTCAATTCCATTACCAAGTCAATGAGACGCTTCTGCCACTCCAGATGCAGACTCACCTCTGGCTCGTCCATAAAAAGCACATAAGGCTGATCGTCCTGCACCAAAACGGTAAGAAGGATAGCCAGCATCTGTTTTTCACCACTCGACAACTGGTAGGGCACCAGCACCTCTCCAATCTGTGTGAAACGAATCTCATTCTCAGTACGCACAATCTTCTTGCCCGTCTCAACAAAGAGCTCGTCCACAATATCCTGGAAGCGCGTCTTCTTCTGCGACAGTTGTTGAGCCGCATCTGCATGACCCTGTTGTAACTGTTCGATGATACGATTACCGATGTTTACCTGATAGTCCAGATACTTGCGTTGCAGATTATACAATTGGATATCGAGCAGCGAACCGCCCCCTACCCCGGCCAAGGCAGTCAGCGCCTGACGTACAAAGCCATCGCTCTCAGTAAATGCCTGTGACAGGTTCGAATCAAGGGA
>JAEEGG010013877.1_pt1 | contig 17150 bp, 13 predicted proteins | sample 9134161 | NCBI WGS metagenome assembly JAEEGG01 (sample SAMN16246543, study PRJNA631951) | gut metagenome | biome: gut microbiome; feature: rumen; material: CR-attached | host: Bos | place: Iran: Karaj | collected 2018-10 | reverse complement strand
GCGCCCGCCCGCTTGTTTTGCTCCCTGGCATGAGCCTGAAAAGTACGATGAGTGTCGCTTCGATGGTGGCGGATTCGTATAAAATATTCAAAGACGATTTTACGGTTTACCTGTTCGACCGTAAAAAGAATTTTGGCGATTCGTATCCGATTGAACAGATGGCGATTGACACCGCTGAAGCAATGGACGCTCTAGGCATTGAACGCGCCTGCATGATTGGAATTTCGCAAGGTGGCATGATTGCGCAACTCATCGCAGGGTTGTTTCCGCAGAAAGTCGAGCGCTTGGCTCTCGGCTCAAGTGCTTCTCGTTTGAACGACATGTCCCGCGCCGTGATGACCGAATGGAAACGCTTGGCCGAAGCTGGCGATGTCGAAGCCCTATGTTCGAATTTTATAGATAAAGTTTTTTCTGCCGACACAATCCGCAAGTACAAGAAAAGCCTGATGCGCCTCAACGCAAATGCCACGGAACAAGACATGAAACGTTTTTGCGTACTCGCTCGTGCGTGCCTTGATTTTGAAGCATATGCAAATCTCGAAAAAGTCAAGTGCCCGACACTCGTCTTGGGTGCGGAACTCGACCAGACATTGGGCGTAATCGCTTCTAGGGAAATTGACGAAGCGCTAAAGCGAAATGGAACTCCGGTAGAGCTCTACGTTTACGAGAACTACGGCCATGCTGCGTACGACGAAGCCCCGGACTATCGCAAGAGAATATTGGAATTCTTGAATAGAAGATAAAGGCCTCTGCAGAAGGTTCTGGTGGGGGAACTTTTGCTTCTGCATATAATGAATAGCGGTTTTGTAGGAATTTGCTTGCTTTTTTGAAATACCCGTAGTGCAAATAATGCTATTTTTGAGTATCCTGGAAAAAAACATGAGTCGAGTTGGTTGGAAATCGCATGCCGCATATATGCTTTTTTTGTGCATTGCTCTAGCGATGACAGTTCTGTGCGCATGTGACGACAGTACCGCAGCGGATGCTGATGAACCAACGACAAGTTTGCAAAGTTCGAATTCTTCTAGCAAAAAAAGTTCTTCATCGAAGAATGCTTATCCAGAATCGTTCAAGCCGAATGACAAGGAATATCCTTATGCGAATATTCCCCGCATTGTAATTTATACGAAAAATCAGCAAAAGATTGAAGACCGCGAAACGGAAATTCCCGCTAAACTACAGATATGGGGCAAGAAAGACGCTGAAAGTGAAATTGTGGATTTGACCATAAGGGGGAGGGGTAATTCATCGTGGGGAATGCCCAAAAAAAGTTATAAGATTGAGTTTGCTAAGAAACAATCGATGCTAGGCATGCCAAAGGATAAGGATTGGGCGCTTATAGCAAATTATGCTGATAAAACATTGATGAAAAATTATATTGCTTATAGATTGTCTGCGGATTTAGGTGCCTATTATGCTCCTCGATGTGAATTTGCAGAATTCTATTTGAATGGGGAATACCTTGGGGTGTATTTGGTGACGGAAACGATAAAAATAGGAACGAATAGGATAAATGCTCCTAAAGATAGTTCTTATATCGTTGAATTTGATGAGAAGTATCGAAAAAATGAACAGGTGCTTTTTTCAGAAATAATAACGGGAGAATCTTTTAAAAAAACATACCGTGTGCATGACCCCAAAAATGCTTCGGAAGAAACTTTGTCCATTCTCGAAAAATATATAAGAGAATTTGAGACTGCCTTGAAAAAATTTGATTCAAAAAAAGATAATAATGTGATGAAATGGGTTGATGTTGATGAATATGTAAAACACTATTGGGTTCAAGAATTTTCGAAAAATCCGGATTCTCGTTTTTATACAAGCGTCTATTTTTTGTGGACTGTTGGTGATGTTATAAAAATGGGTCCTGTTTGGGATTTTGATATTGCGTTTGGCGGACAAAATGATCAAAAAACAGATCACCCTGAAGACTGGCATACTAAGGAGCGCTATTGGAACATTTATATATTCAGGGATGCTTTTTTGCAAAATAAAAGGAATAATTTTTGGATAGATAATAAAAGTTTATTTAGTGGTGTGCTAAATAAAATAGATTCTTTAAGAACTGCTTTGCAGAATGCTGCAAATAATAATTTTAATAAATGGAATATTTTGCAAAGTACAGAATATGTTTATCACAGTCAATCGTATTCTTCATATAAAGACGCAGCCGAAGACCTTAAAACTTGGATTCGACAAAGAATGGAATGGATTGATTCTCAAATAAAACTTAATTGATTTTTTGTGCACTATTTGTTGATTCTGGAATGTAGCTGTTTTTTTCGTTACCAACGTCTAAATAACTCTTGAATTGGAGCGTCATGATGTAGGCTATCGGATAGCCCATCATGTCTTCGTTTGCAAGAACGAGTATGCAAATAAAAGCAAAGAAAAACATGAAGCTTTTCTTGTATTGTGTGATTTTATTTATTCCCTTAAAGAAGTAGGAAAAATATAGAATACCCCAAAAGATTCCAAGCCGAGCCAATTCCGCTAAAATTCCATTTGACGCAGTCACGTTACCATATTTGCTGCTTAGGCTTTCATAAAGGCTTCCATTACCAACGCCAAGTAATGGATTCTCGGCAAACATTCTTAAACATGCAAAATTGTCATTTGCTCGAATGAAAAAGGATGAGTTTTCACTGTCTCTATTTGAAATTTTGTCTAAAATAATTTCCGAAGTTACAACGTAATAAATGAGCGCAATCGATAGAAGTATCATTGGGATGAATAAATGTTTATTTCTTGCGATATTCTCTTTGAAGGAGTATAGCAATATTAACATAGTGCTTATATAAGCGTTGGTTGATTTGGTTAAAACCAATGCAATGAGGATGATGACGAATTTTGTTCGATAATGGGAGATTTGTTGGAACGAAGATTTTGATGTTAATGAGAACAATAGTGCGAAGTTCAAAATGATTTGAAATGCCCCTGGTTCGTGATAGATGCCACTGTTTCTATGCTTGAAATACCAGTTGTCGGGACTAATAAAGTTAAAACCATAGAAATGCCATAGGCTCGATTGATTGCTTACTGTTGTTGTTGTTGGTGTTATTATATTGAATATCATGGCGAAATATGCTATGATTGATGATAACGCTAATAAAAAGACTAGATTGAAAAGTTTGGTTCTAAAGGAATTTAAAGAAATATTTGATATGATTAAAAATGTTCCTAGGGGATATATAAAAAAGGTTAGTCGAAATGAGTTGTAATAAAAGCTGTTAAAAATATAGAGGATGTATAATGCAACTATAAATTTTAATGAAGAATTTAATTTAAATGAGTGCTGATGAAATTCTTTATATATGAGTGAAAATACAAAAAACAAACCAACGAAAAATGTTGGTGCGTATAAAGAATAAGATGATTTTGACGCTAGCAAAATCAATAAAATCGCAAAATAATCCAAGAAAGCGTTTTTAGAAAATCGCAATTTCATTCGTAAGCCGTATGGTCCTTGGCAAAAAAGACGTTGATGTGTAATTTAATAAAATGTAGAATACAATATAAAATATTATGGAATTTTCTTTGAAAATGGAAATCTTCAAAGGGGTTGAATCCTAATGGGGAATACAAACGACGGAATCGTTCTGGAATGGAGTAACATTTTCTTTGAAAAATGGGAATAGGATTGTTTCGATTGCAGTAGCCTAATACTCCTGGTGCGATGAATGATGAAAATCCTTTTTTTTGGGCTTTTATTCCGTAGTCAAAATCACCGAAAGAATGTCTATAATATGAGTCGTTAAATCCGACGGATTCAAAAACTTTTTTGGGGATGAAAACGATATTGCCATTAAATACTTCGCAGGGTATTGCTGATTTTGGTGCTGGAGGGATTAATGGAAAAAGTTTTTTTAAAGTGCGTCCACCGTAAGTTAATAGAGCTTCGTTTTCTTTAGCCGATGTTGAACCGATTATGATTGCTGCATGATCTTTTTGTATAGATGTTTGAAAAAGGGTGTTAATGCAGTCGTTCTTTAGGATTGTGTCGTCATTAATCCATAGGTAAAAGTCTGGGGTTGTTTTAGCGGCTTCTTGCCATGCAGCATGCATCCCTCGATTCCAAAATAGGCTTCCGTTGCCAAGAATGATATGTGTTTGTGGGAAGCTCTGCTTGATTGCTTCTGAAGTGCCGTCCGTACTTCCATCATCGGTTAAATAGACTTCAAGTCGAACATTTTGGGACAATTTTTGGTTGTATAAATTTTCCAAACATGATAATGTTTTTGCTTTTCTATTGAAAACGGTTAGAATTGCGGCAATTGTATACATGTTGACCTTTTTTTTCATGATGCGATTAATGAATTTTTTTTCGTTGTCAATCACTTTTGATGCATAATCTTTTTGGCAAAATCAATGACTTGAGACCTTTCGTTTTTTTCAAATAGCAAATAAAAGCCGATGAACGGGATTATTAGCAAATCAATTCCCATAGAATATATGAATTTTATGAGATTATTGTCTGTTAGTGAAAACCCGCTTTTCATAATGATTATGCTGACAACTGCGATAAGAATTGATTGTCCGAGAATTTTTTTGAAAAAATGCTGCAAGGGATAATCAAATCTTTTCTTTGCATAAAATAGGTTTACGCCGCATTGTAAAATGCCTACACCCATATTCACAAATAAGGCTGTATAAAAGGAGAAACCCATTTTGAATAGTAAAAAAATGAATAAGATTGATGCTAAATAAGTACTAGTCATCCATAGTTGCTGTGTTGCAATTTTTCCAGAGGCATGAACGCCTTGGTAGTAAAAATATGTAAATGAACTGATGTTTATGCTGATTAGTGTTAAAATGACTAATTCGGCTGCATATTGAGGCGGTTCTTTTAACCATAAATCTAATATCCACTGAGCTGAAAATATAAGAGGGAGTGTAATCATCAATTGCATCAAAAAAGTAATTTTTGTTCCAAAGTTGATAAGACGATGCATGCTTTTTAAATCACTCGCTCCATAAGCAGCCATGATTTGCGGTACCATGGAAAATTTGAAGTTCATCAAAAACGTATTCACTGCATGCTGGACTTGCGTGGCTACGGCATACGCTGCATTTATGGTTAGACCGAAGAACAAGTTTATCAGCATCACGATGCCTTGCGTATTCAGAAGTTGAGCAAGTACGGTTAGCAGCAAGAACGAAATAAAACCTAACATTTCTTTTGCAAGGGGCTTATCAAGGATGGGCTTGGAATGACTTTCAGAAAAACGCCTTGCCATAACAACAAAGGTTAAAATTCCTGCCGCAGAAACAAGAAGATTCAATAAAGATAGTGTAATCAGTTTGTCGAACGGCAAAATAATCAAGAGGTATAAAACCCCAAGTCGCAAGAAGGCTTGAACTATTTCGACAAGGGCAGTTTGAGAAAACATTTCACGAGCTTTCAACAAGGCGGAGTAGGGTACTGTTATAATTCCCATGCATAGGGTTGCGGCACTTATTTGAAAGACGATGTGGGCTGCAAACATTCGCTCTGAGGGAATGCTCATTTTTTCAAGGAAGAAAACTGCAAAAATTTCAATTAGCAACAAAGTGATGGCGGCGACCGTCAAGTGCAAGAATAATCCGACGCCAAAGATTTTCTTTAGTTTTTCATTGTTTTCTCGCCCAATTTCGTAACTATAAAATCGCTGTACAGCTGTACCCATTGATCCGTTAATAAAAGAAAACATGGATACTATACTGCCAACAAGATTATTCAAACCATAATCTTGCACTCCTAGTTGTTCTAATGTTACGCGGACAGTAAAAAAAGAGATGAACATTGTAATTGCCTGACGTATATACAATGTCAGGGTGTTTTTTGCAATTTTTTTACTGTTTATTTGGAATGCCATAATAATTTAAGTTAGCAGATTTTTTGGAATTTGAGTCCCTTTTTTAAAGTAGTCGACTTCAGCGAATAGTGCTTCTTTTTGCAGCGAAACGATAGATTCATTACTGTATAGCTCACGAATCCGTTCAAAACCATTTGTTCTTAGTTTTTTTTCGAGATCTTTGTCATTTAATAATCGAAGCATGTTTTCTGCAAGTGCGTTATGGTCTCCAATTGGTGATAGTAGCACGGTTTCGCGTTTTTCGTTTAATATTGGCGTGCCTCCGTCAGTAATTGTTGTTACTACGGGAAGTCCATTGGCCATACATTCTCTTAAGGTTCCGCTGACAATGTCTATTTTAAGAGGGAGTAAACCGTATTTGGCTTCTCGTATTTTCTTTAAAACGTCATCATGTGTTGGAAGCCTACCTGTAAAGGTGATATGATTTTTTATACCTAATTCGCTGATGCGAACGTCCATTTTTTTCTTATATATGTCATCGTATTTGCCTATGACTAGCATTGTTAAATTTGGTTTTTTTTGATGGGCTATGGCAAATCCTTCCAAAGCCAAATCGAAGGCTTTGTTTATATCTGCTGCAAAATAAACAAAGTCATATTTTTTTTCAACATTTTCATTGTAAATTTTTTCTCCGACGGCTAATTTTGTTTTCAATATTAAAGCATCCGGCTTGACATCACGTCTGATAATGTTAGCCATTTTTTCTATTGATGTTCCAATAAAATTAGCACGCTTTATGACTTCAATTTCAGTAGAAGACCTATAAACATATTCGTCATGTTTAATAGGGTAGTTCTTTTCGAAATCTGGATCGCACATCAATGTCTGCAATTGAATGAAAAGCGGAATATCCTCAGGAATATCTAAGGCGGCAAGGGCATATAGAGGATTTTCTATGCCTATCATATATACAATGTCTGGCTTTGCATCTTTAATGAGTTGAATTATTTTTTTTCGGTTTCTTTCGTATTTTGGAAAAGAAGAAGAAAGCAACTTCTTTAATCGAAACGACGGAAGTCGGTCTTCATTTTGAAAAAAATGATAGTTAATCCCGTTTATTTTGAATTCTTGAATATCAGAAGCCATGTTGTCATGAGGCGATATTACATGAAGCTCAATATCATTGGTATTTTTTTCATATTCTTCAATAGCATTTCCTACCCATACATGGCTTTCGCCAATGAATTTATATGGGTTTGTAGGCAGATGCTTTAATTTTCGTTCAATATATTCTAATATATTAAGTTTTAACTTCAGTTTTTGCTGAACTTTCGGATTCGAAAAATGACATACCATAGCAACTTTTAATGGCTTTTTGTCCATGAACACCTCTTTACAATACCTTTATCATCTTCAAGTATTCAGGCCATTCTCCCATGTCTCGCCATGCACCTTCGCTTACGGGGAAACAACCTACGCGACCTCCACGTGCCTTGACTTTTTCCATAAGGTTTGTAATGTGAAAAAATTTTCCCTTTGGAATTTCGTCAATCAGTTCAGGATTCAAAAGATACACCCCAGTATTAATCATATAGGTGATTTCAGGCTTTTCTCGCAAGCCTGTCATTAAACCATTGTTGCCAGTATCAATGACTCCGTATGGGATGCGGATGCTTTTCACTGCTGTTACGATTGTAATGTCGTTATCGTTTGACTTATGGTAGTCATAAACGTCACGATAGTCCTGATCTATCATAATGTCGCAATTGGATACGAAGAACGGGGTGCATATTTTACCTTTAAGGAGTGACACGCTGCCGATTGTTCCTAAAGGTTGCGTTTCTTCGAAAAAATCTATATGGTAGTTGTGATCCAATTGGTCAATATAAAAACGCATCATGTCGCTTTTATAATTGACTGACATATAGAATTGCTGACAACCGATGTTTTCGAACTGATCCATGATTTCTTCAAGAATCGTTTTGTTTCCAATGGGAATCAACGGCTTGGGGATTACGTTTGTAATTGGTTTTAGCCGTGTTCCTTTGCCGCCGGCCATAATAACGACTGGCAAGTTTATTTTTTCTCTTTTTTCAGAAGTATCTTTTAAAAACCAGTCTTTCCAAAAAACGACATCAATTAGTTCGCCCTTTTCGTTTATGATTGGCATGCATTCCGCTCTTAGGCGGCTCATTTTTTCTTTTATTAATTCTTTAGAGTCTTTTGTTGATGCGTATATTTTATTTTTATCTAAAATAATTTCCGATTCTGCTGATAAAGTAATGCCTTTGATTATGGCACGTTGGATGTCCCCAATTGTCAGAAGACCTAGAAAAAGGTCTTTGTCAAATACAAACAGCAGTTTTTTCCCCAAGCGATCCATCAGTTTCATGGCTTCTATCAAGCTTGTCTGGGGTGAAATTACCCTGTCTTTTATTTTTTCCAAAATCATACAAGACCTTTTGTATAGTCTGATTCTTTACCCCAAAGTTTTTCGAAACGGTTTATCTCCATCTCATGCTTCAGGTCTTTTAAAAACGAGATGTAGTCCCATTTGGGAACATATCCCAACTGATTCATTGTTTTTGAAATGTCAAGTATAAAGTTGGGAGAATCAGGCTTATCGCGATTGACGATAATTTTTGATTTCTTTTCTGGATTCCCAAATACATCTATGATACCCTGAATTTGTTCCATTCGTGTCACAGGCATGTTATTGCCCACGTTGTACACTCCGCATTCGCCATTTGCTGACAACATTTTTTCTATAATCTGAACGCAGTCTTTCACATAAAAAACATCTCTTTTACATTCGGGATTTCCCCACAATTCGATATTTTCACCTTTTTTAGCTTGCTCGATAATGGCTCGTTGCCCAGTCCACCTCTTTACACCATTCACGTAGTAAGTCGGATTCGGGTGGTAACAGAAAATGTTGGGAAAACGTAGGATGTAATATTTGAAGCCGTATTTTATCGAATAGTGCTGAACAATATCAACTGCAGCATTTTTGGTAATTGCGTAAATAGTATGGTCGTCATTTAGCGGAAATTTACTGGGCACGTCTGCTGGAATCGGCTTATTTTCTTTTAACAGGTAGTTGATGTCACCCCATGTCCGAGGAAAGATGAATCGTTTTACACCAGCACTTACCGCATAATCCAACACGTTCATTGTTCCGTATATGTTGGACTCTACGAATTTTCGTGGATCATAGCCTTCCATTGTTGCTGGAAGAATTGCTGCCATATGGATTACTCCGTAAACATCGTCTTGTGGCAGCTTTTTTAAGTCTTCCTGACTTAAGATATCTGCAGAAATGTACTGTATTCCATTGTCCGCAAAAAAGCCATTGTCTGAGGCTCTTTTCCCCGCGGCAACAACATCATAGCCCATTTCTTTCAGATACAGAGCTGTATAACATCCGACCTTTCCAGTTGCCCCTAATATAACGACTTTTTTTGACATGGCTATCTCCTGTTAATGATTTCTGTATTAAGACACCTTTATAAAATCGGCTATTTGCCGTTCGTGCGATTCCATCAACGAGTCAACTTTATCGCGATTCTCCGCTTTGACAATAAACTGTCCATAGCGATTCAGGCTGCTGGTAATCTTGTTTATCTTATCGCCAACATTAAGTTTCAAGTTGAAATCAACAATTCCATCCCATTTCGACGCTTCGTTAATTTTGCTGTCAATTGACTTAACCGTTCCCTCTGGCAAAGAGAAGAAGCATACGCCAGAAGCTTTTTCAACGCGTCCCATTTTTGTATCAACAGGTTTACCCAAAGCAATATTTAGCAATTGATCTTCAATATTGATTCCTGTGGAAAGAGGAACCAATGTTGAAGTGATGTAGTCACCGCCCAATCGAGGACTTGTTTCAATCACAAATATTCCGCGTTCATTGATTTTGAGTTCCGTATGCGACGGACAATTTTCGAAATTCAAAGCTTTTGCAATTTTCGAGATGACTTCACGGACCGCATTCCGTTGGGATTCTGTCAAATTCGCAGGCTGCTTGTGTCCAAGTTCCACATTGTACGGGAACTCGGTGGTTTTCTTTTCGGTAAACTGAATAACTTCTGTTTTGCCATCGTAGTGAAGACTTTCAATGCTGTATTCTTGGCCTTCAATAAACTCTTCGACAAGAACAGAATCCAGATGCGAATATTCAAGAGCCTCGTCAATGCAAGATTGCAATTCCTCTTTTGTTCTGCAGAGCTTGACTCCGCGGCTTCCTGAATTGTCTCTAGGCTTCACAATAACAGGAAATACAAAATCAGCCGTTTCCTGAGCAGATTTGACGAGTCTACCCTTTGCACAAGGAACTCCACCAGCAATGAAACGCTGTTTCATCTGATATTTGTCAGTTGACCAGGTAGCTGTTTCTACAGAATAGAACGGTAAATTCAATTCTTTGGCCACGCGAGCCATCATCACAAGAGGCTTGTCCGTCGCCGCAGTCACGATAGCCGATACAGCGTATTTCTTGGCAACAGCAATCGTTCCTTCGAAATCCTGACCGCCAACAATTTCAAAAGCATCGACATCGTCGTTGCAAAAAGCGTCTGCACAGGGGTCTATGCCGACAACGAACAGCCCCATTTTGTGGGCCCTGCTGATAATCGACTTTTGCAGTTCGCCAACGCCAAATACCAGAATAGATTTCTTATCCATTGACAGCCTTATCCAAAGTTTCACAGATAAAATCGACCTGTTCCATCGTGAGAGCCGCATACATCGGGAGAGTAATCTCGTGGTCGGTCACATACTCAGTCTGCGGCAAAACGGCTCCAAAATTTTTGTAAATAGAGAACCTGTGAATTGCCGGATAATGCACGCTTGTCTGAATTCCTGCCGCATGAATCTTTTCACGAATAGCATCGCGGTCTTCCTTTGTTCCCTGAGTCAATACAACAGGCATAATGTAATTGGATGTAAATTCATTGCAATCGGCAAACGGAACAACAACGCCCTTGATAGAAGAAAGCTTTTCCACATAACGCTTGCGTACTTCTGTTCTCTTGTTCAAATCTTTCGGAAGTTTCTTCAGCTGTTCAATGGCGATTGAAGCACGGATATCATCCATGCGGAAATTATATCCCAGTTCAACAATATCATAAACAGTTGCATGACCAGATGCACGTTGGTAAGACATGGTAGTCATACCGTGCGAACGCATCAGCTTTGCCTTTGTCGCAAGTTCCTCGGAATTCGTGACAAACATTCCGCCTTCGCCGGTAGAAATGTTCTTGTTGGAGAAGAAACTGAAAGCAGAACAGTCGCCGATTGTTCCCAACTTTTTGCCCTTGTATTCCGAAAGCGGGCCATGACAAGCGTCTTCCACAACCTTCAGGTTATATTTTTTCGCAATAGCCATGATTTCGTCAAGCTTGGCGGGGTAACCTGCCATGTGAACCACGACAATACCCTTCGTCTTTGGCGTAATCTTGCGTTCAATATCAGCCGGATCTAAGTTGATGTGATCCGGACCAATTATATCGGCAAACACAGGCGTCGCACCCGCATAGCGAATGCAGTTTGCGGAGGCAGCAAAAGTAAGCGACGGGCAAATAACTTCATCACCGGGACCAAAGCCGCAAAGCAAGCAGCAAAGATGGAGAGCATCCGTGCAGTTCGTCACGCTTACAGCATATTTTGCGCCAAGCATCTTGGCGAACATGTCCTCAAGTTCGGCACATTTAGGGCCAGTCGAAATCCAGCCACTCTTGATGGTGTCGTAGGCAGCCTTTGCCTCACGTTCGTCGAAGTTGAGATTGAAAAGAGGAATTTTGTAAGCCATTTTAACCATCCTACATTTTTTGGTCTAAATTTTTGCCTTTTTCTTCGTGCTCGAAGTTTGGAATGAAACGTTTGATAGCATCCACCACTTCGGCCTTTGTAAAGTTTTCGCGAGCAAAGATTGCCTCGATCTCGTCGAAGAAATTCTGGATTTCAATCAGCGGACGCTTCTTCACTTCTTCAATAACGCCCAAGCTGTTGAACCGTTGCATGTTCAATTTTTCGCCGGGAACGTAAAACTCTTCGTAAGCCTTTTCTCCAGTCGTATCACTTTTGAAATAAACCACCGGATAGGTCTTGCTTTCGTAAGGCATTTTTGCCGCGAACTTTTTTGCCTCGTCGTCGGTTGCAAATTCACGCTTGGCGTAGCCTTCGCTCTTGACGAATTCATCGCAAATCGCGGAGAAAGTGAGCATTTGCTCTTCGCCCAGTTTCGGGAAGAAGATTTCGCCATTGTTGCCCAAAATGCAAGCGAGCATGCAAATCTGTCCACTTTCTTCTGGCGACACAAAATAGCGTTTCACGTCGTTCGGTGCCGCAAGAGGCTGTTTCTTTTGAATGCGGTGCATCCAGCCGTCTGGCAAGGAGCCGTTAGAAAAAGCGACGTTGGCAAATCGCGCTGTAGTCACCTTGAACTTGGTCGTATAGGCCATCACCAAGTCTTCCATAATACGTTTGCTCGCGCCCATGATGTTTACAGGGTTTGCAGCCTTGTCCGTACTCACGCAGAAGAAATGCTTAGGCGGATATTCGGACAAAAGATCCATCAGCTTCTTGGCCTTGATATCGTTGTTCTCGATAAGAGCTTGGACAGAATACTTATCCTTTTCGCTTCGCACATGCTTGTGAGCGCTGAAATTCGCCACGATGTCAAAGCCCTTTTCTTCACGGAAGATTCGAGCGAAAATCGGGTCTGCAAAGTTGAGCGTATAGGCACGATATTCCGATGGAACGACAAGCCCGTCTGTAGAGCGCAGGTCGCGTGTCAGTTCTGCTAGACCATTTTCGTTAAGATCAATCACCACAAGCTTTGCAGGCTTGAATCGAAGAATAGCCTTGATGTATGAAGAACCGATAGAGCCAGCTCCGCCAATCACGCAAACGCTCTTGTTCTGAATTTCTTCAGTCAGCTTTGCTGAATTTGCCAGAATGTCGCCCTCGAACATGCTCGAAGGACGATGCGTAACATTGTCACCTATAAACTTTGAAAGAACGAACATAATAGAGTTCCCCTTTACTTCACCAGTCCCTTTTCGAGGTATTCGGCGAGGTTGGTGCGGACATGGCTTGCGACGCTGTCGGCGGCGACCTTGCGCATGTCGTTATCGACCATCAGCTTGACGAGTTCTTCGAACGTTGTCTTCTGCGGATTCCAGCCGAGCTCTTTCTTTGCCTTGGCGGGGTCGCCCCAGAGGTTCACCACGTCGGTCGGGCGGTAGAAATCTTCGGACACGGCCACGACAACTTTGCCGTTGGCGATGTTGATTCCCCTCTCGTTCACGCCTTCGCCCTCCCAACGCAGTTCAATTCCTGCATGGTGGAACGCGAGGGTTGCAAATTCACGGACCGTGTGCTGCACTCCGGTTGCAATCACGAAGTCCTCGGGCTTGTGGTGCTGCAAAATGAGCCACATGCATTCCACGTAGTCCTTGGCATAGCCCCAGTCTCGAAGACTGTCTAGATTACCGAGGTACAGGCGATCCTGCTTACTCTGAGCAATGCGTGCTGCAGCGAGAGTAATTTTGCGGGTGACAAAAGTTTCGCCACGGCGTTCGGATTCGTGATTGAACAAAATGCCGGAGCAGCAGAACATGTTGTACGCTTCACGATACTCCTTTATAATCCAGAAGCCGTAAAGTTTGGCAACAGCGTACGGACTGTACGGATGGAACGGAGTGTTTTCGTTCTGCGGGACTTCTTCGACTTTGCCGTAAAGTTCACTGGTGGAGGCTTGATAAATGCGGCATGTCTTTTCGAGGTGGTTGGTACGCACGGCTTCCAGCACACGGAGGACGCCCGTGGCATCCACGTCGGCGGTGAATTCCGGAGAGTCGAACGAAACTTGCACGTGGCTCTGTGCGGCGAGGTTGTAAATTTCAGTCGGCTGAACCTTGCCCACGACCTTCACGAGGCTCATGGAGTCGCCCATGTCGGCGTAATGCAGATGAAAATTCGGCTTGCCTTCGAGGTGGGCGATGCGTTCGCGATAATCAACAGAGGAACGACGAATGATGCCGTGGACTTCATAGCCCTTGGCCAAGAGGAATTCAGAGAGATAGGAGCCGTCCTGCCCGGTGACACCCGTGATTAATGCGATGTTTTGTTTCTCATTCATATTATTTTGTTTCCGCATGGATTCTTCGCTTCGTTCAGAATGACGTTAATGAGCGAGGCTCTGTTTATACCAGTCAAAAAGTTTCTGGACGCCTTCGTCGATTTCGACCTTGTGCGTCCAGCCGAGGCTGTGGAGCTTGCTCACATCGATGAGCTTGCGCGGGGTGCCGTCGGGCTTGCTTGCGTCGAACACGACTTCGCCTTCGAAGCCGACTGCCTTCACGACGAGTTCGCTCAGTTCGCGAATTGTGAGTTCCTTACCCGTACCCACGTTGATGTGGCAGTTGCGGATTTCGCCGAGCTTCGGAATGGCTCCGCCACGGCCTGCGCTGTGGTTGCGGTCCACTGCTCCGTCAACGCTTGCACCGTAATGCACGCTGGAGTATTTCTCGATGCCGATGATGTTGCTGAAGTTCACGTTCAGGAGCACATGCACCGATGCATCCGCCATGTCCTCGCTCCACAAAAATTCGCGAAGCGGCTTGCCGGTCCCCCAAAGCGTCACCTTGTTGTTCTCGATGCCGTACTTGGCGAGCACTTTCAAAATTTCGTCTTGCGAGGCGTTGCCGTTGATTCCTTCGACCGGGCGCTTGTCCATGTCAATCTTGATGCTTTGCCAGTCATTGTCGTGGATGAGCTTGGCGAGGTAAATCTTGCGCATCATGGCGGGCATCACGTGACTGTTTTCCAGATGGAAGTTGTCGTTCGGGCCGTAAAGGTTCGTGGGCATCACGGCGAGATAGTTGGTGCCGTATTGCAGGTTGTAGCTTTCGCACATCTTGAGTCCTGCGATTTTTGCAATGGCGTATTCCTCATTCGTGTATTCAAGCTCGCTCGTGAGGAGTGCGTCTTCTTTCATGGGCTGCGGGGCGTTCTTCGGATAGATGCAAGTGGAACCCAGGAACAGGAACTTTTTCACGTTGTGGGCGTATGCTTCGCTGAACACGTTGCACTGGATTTTCATGTTCATCATCATGAAGTCGGCACGGTAAAGCGAGTTTGCCATAATGCCGCCAACGAAGGCTGCTGCAAGCACGACTGCGTCGGGGCGTTCTTCGTCAAAGAATTTCTTGACGGCGTATTGGTCGGTAAGGTCGAGTTCCTTGTGCGTGCGGCCAACAAGGTTTGTGTAACCGCGGGACTTCAGGTTGTTCCAAATTGCAGAGCCTACCAAGCCATGGTGGCCTGCGACGTAAATCTTGCTTGATTTATCTAAAGAGTTCATTGTCGTTTTTTTTAATGGTGTACAAAACCATGTGTGATTTTTTTGACTTACAAAATGTAGTAAATATAATTAGAGGACGTTTTTTGTCGCTTTTTATTAGTCTGCTTTCGTGATGGCGGCTAGGTAGTTTTTGGCGACTTTTTCGTCGGTGAGGCCGAGCGCTGTTTGGTACGCCTTGAGAGATATTTCTTGCAGTTTTTCAGGGGTCATCATATTCAATTTCTTGATGATGTTTTCAAGTTCGTGCGCGTCTCCAGGCTTGCAAAGGAATCCGTTTTCGCCGTCTTGAATAATGCCGTCAATGCCCTCGCCTTTGGAGGCTATGACGATACATCCCTTAGACATGGCTTCAAGATAAACTAATCCGAAAGTTTCCTTGTCGCTAATCATTATGAATACTTGTGCTTCTTCGAGATGCTTCGTGATTTCGTAGCGTTCCACATGTCCCCAGAAGGTCACGTTGTGCCGCAATGATTCGTTTTTGATGTAGCTTTGAATTTTTTCTTGTTGTTTGCCGACTCCGATATAGGCGAGCGAAAAATCACGACAGTCTGCTTTATGGATGCCCTCTAAGACGGCAAGAGGATGCTTTCTTTCAATCAATGCTCCGATGTAAATGAACTTAGTTAACCTTGAAAAATTTTTGGGTTTGAAATCATCGTCGAAAAAGAACGAAGGGACACCGGAATAGCAAAAAAAGTGGTTGTCCTTGGGTCCAAAAACATTCTCGAAGTAATCTTGTATGGGTTTGGATCTGTACCCCCAATAATCAATAGAATCTATCAAATCTGAATTGTTTTTCATCAAGTCTCTATAGACTTTTTCTATGCTGATGCCTTGATAGTGCACTGCGATGGCTGCTTTTGAATTGTATTTCTTTTTCAAACTTGCAGCAATTTCAATGTTGGGATAAAAAAAGTGACCTACGACGATGTCCGGAACGAATCCGTCTTTTTCGTTTTCTTGAATAATTCTTTTGATATGCTGCTGGATGTTTTTCGGAGAGAAAAGGATGTGGGGAATCGCCTTGTATAAGGGAATCCTGATGATATCAACTCCGTCAATATTGAAACGATCTATTGAAGTAATCCGCTTGGCGGTGACGGCTCCATAAAAGTGGTTCGCAATGAATTTTTCGAACAGGTTTGCAACAAAATGTAAAAAGGCATGGTATATCGGGTATTGATAAATGACTCGAACTTCATGCCCTTGCTTGACCCATTCTTTGGCAAAAGAATGGCAAACATTTGTGTTGTTTAATATTTTTTCCCCAGGAAGCGAATATAATGTTGATAAGAGTAGTATTTTCATAAAAAACTACCCCCCCATTAACATTGGCTTTATTCGTGCATGCAAAAAACCAAGAATTGCCAGACTTATGCCTTTGGGCGCAAAAATGTAAAAACATGCTCCTAGACGTTGGAATAGGTTCTTTTGAGGCTTCCTTGCAGGGGCGTCATACCACGGTGTTAATTGCTTGTACCGTCTCCATTCGTCAAAAAACGGTCCAGATGATTTTTTAAACCATGGACGGGATATGCAAAACAGGGTGACAAAATGGACTATGGAAGGGTCTTTTTTGGCATCTTCGATATCGGCACTGGAATAACAAGCGCTTGGTCTGCGATATTTAAGTAAATCGTCAAAGGAAAAAGCCGTGAAAATGGACATGCAATTATATCGCGGATGATCGAGTTTGATTTTCCCCTGAAGCGCTAGATTTAAAATGCCTTGGTCCGCATATGGCACGCTTCCGTGAAATTTTTTTATGACATCAAGGATTTTGTCTTCTATTTGGTTTTCTTTCCAAGCTTTTAGGTCAATTAGCATCATTCCGGAATTGATGTAGATTTCTGCTTCTTTTAGGCCCAATCTAGAACGGTGCTGCTTGCTGATGCAATCCATCACGCCGCAAATGGTATTTCCTTCAAAGTCTTGGTTGTAGAATTTTTCAATGTTGGTGCGGATGCAGGTATCGCAATCAAGGT
>JAEEGG010013876.1_pt1 | contig 17150 bp, 14 predicted proteins | sample 9134161 | NCBI WGS metagenome assembly JAEEGG01 (sample SAMN16246543, study PRJNA631951) | gut metagenome | biome: gut microbiome; feature: rumen; material: CR-attached | host: Bos | place: Iran: Karaj | collected 2018-10 | reverse complement strand
GTGCGTTCCGCGTTTTGAGGCGCGGTTCGCGCCTCCAGACGCGGAACGCACGGCATTGATTACTTGACGCGAACCGCATAAGGCGGTAGACTGGTTTCATTGTGGGAAAGCGGAACCATTCAATCATCAGCGCGCTAATATTGGCAATCGCGGTGGTCACTGCCATTGCCTTTCCATCGGTTTGCGGCCATTGGAAACCGGACACGAGGCCACAGTCCTTCTCATGGCCTGCCATGGGCACTGTTGCTGAATTCTCAACGCGGGCGGACGGCGCAACGGCCGAGCGGGCGCAAAAGTTGGTTGCCAGGGCATTCCGCCTTGTCGAGACGAACCTCAGCGTTTTCGTCGCGGACAGCGCGGTGTCGCGTTTGAACAGGGGTGAGATCATCAGCATGGCCTCGGACGCTCCCTTTGTGAAAGTCGTCCGCTTCGCGCTGGAGACGGCCGAGGCCTCTGGCGGTGCTTTTGACCCTACGGTGAATCCGCTGATGCGCGCCTGGGGTTTTCGCGGAGGGGCGCCATCCGTTCCATTGGAAACGGTCCTTTCGAACGCTCTTGCCACCGTGGGCTGGAGGCGCATTTCCATTTCCAATGGGACAACGGGCGAAATTGTGGTTTCGGCTGGAGGCGCGGAACTGGACTTCGGCGCCATCGCCAAGGGTTATGCTGTAGATTTCGCATACGAAAGACTCGTAGAGAATGGCTTCACGGACTTTCTCATTAACCTTGGCGGGAACATCCGCGTCTGCGGGTCGCCCGAACCTGGGCGCAAAGAATGGAATGTCGCCGTCCGCGATCCTTCGGGACGTCGTCCGCCAAGTCCGCTGCCGCGTCCGTTGCGAAGCGGCGAGGCCGTGGCGACATCCGGGAGCTACGAGCGCTTCGTCGAGATTGACGGCCGCCGCTACTCGCACATCATCGATCCCCGCACGGGCCATCCTGTCGACAACGGCCTGGGCTCCGTCAGTGTCATCGCGCCAACGGCGATGGAGGCCGACGCCTACTCGACGACGCTCTTCGTCCTCGGCCGAGAGGCGGGCGCGGCCTTCCTTGCCACCCGTTCTGGTTGCACGGCCGTCTTCATCGATTCCAGACTTTGACCAGCCAGATTGAGTTGTCGCTGCCGTACCGCTCGCAGCCCTGCGGCTGCATCCACTCCGCCGTGACGAGCCACGACTCGCCCTGCGCGTCCGCGACGCAGTAGTTGCCGAGGCGTGCGCCAAGCTCGGGCACGAGCGGGAACTCCGTCTCGCGGAGAAGACCGCCAAGGGCGGGGTCGAACCGGGCCATGAAAATGGGCGCGCGGTTGCGGAAGACGTGGCCGTTGGTCGCAGTCTCGCGGGTGTAGGCGAGGTAAAGCGCGTTGCCGCACGGGATCCAGTGCTGCTGGGTGTTGCGGTTGCCGATAGGTTCGCCGTCGGACCATGTCCAGGGGCGCGGCGCGGAGAAGGTCTTGCCGTTGTCATCGCTCTCGGCCCAAAGGCCGGCCTCGTCGCTGCGAAGGGTGATGAAGATCTTGCCGCCAAGCCGTGCAAGCGACGGCTCGCCGATTCCGCGCACGAGGTCATTCCGCACGATTGGCGCCCCTGCCTCCACGACATCGAGGCCGTCGCCCTGGAACCGGTACCGTACCGTCACGCACTGGCTCTTCTCGCCCGATCCCGGTGTGCGCATGTAGAAGGGCATGATGACATCGCCGTTTTCGCATTCGAGCGCCTGGCCGAACGGCAGCGCCATTTCGCACTCGAAGGGGAAGTCGAGCGTCTTGCAATCGGTGAAAACGCCTCTGTCCGCATCGACGGAAACCTGGATTGGCGTGCCGTAGGGGCGGCCGTTGACGCATTTCTGGTAGGGGACCTTGTCATCTTGGAAGAGCTGGGTCATTCCGAGCGCGTACCACCTGTCGCTTTTGGCGCTATGGCGGACGGTGGCGTAGCGGGCGACGCGGAAGCCGTCCTCCCAGGTGTCGGCCAGGGCTTCCTGCTCAACCGGCTCGGACCACGTCCTGCCGCCGTCGGCGCTCTTCGAGAGGTATTGCCCGTAGAAGACGTCGCTTCCCGTAAGCAGGAGCTTCTGGAAGCCGAGAAGCGCGACACCTCTTCCGTCGGTCGCGATTGACGGTTGTATCTTGCAGAGCTTCCCGTCGAATCCGGGGAAGAGCCTTTGCCGGGTAAAGTCGAATTCTTGCATGGTGCGGATATTATCCCATGGGGTGGAAAACTGTCAAGGCATTTCGCGCGATAAAATGACCAACCTCACCTTCCGCAATCGGATTTCCGCACCGTATTCTTAAATTACTTGCATCCGTCCCCCGCATCGGTTATAATGCTTGCACCATGAATTCTGTCAACCGACCAACCGCCCACTTAAGCCGCTCAAACGCGACATCCAATCGCGGCGTTGTCCGTTCTGTCGGGACTCGCCATCCCATACGCCGTCGTAGGCGGCCGCCACCTCCCCAAAAGGACATCAAGGACCTTTCGTCGTTCGAGAAGATTGTCAGTGTGTGCGTAGCACCTGCGGCCAAGGCATTCGATTATCTTGATGAGACGGCAATCTACTCCCATAACTTCATTGAGGAGCAGGACCGGGACACCCTCTATATGCTGGCACTCGCCGAAACGATGTTGGGTCTTTGCATTGGCTCGGTAGTCTGGTGCCTCTTAAAGGGTGTCGCCATGGCCCTCCGCAAGATCCAGCGGCCGAAATATTATCCGCAAGAGCGGATGCGCCGGCAGGCTCTCGCCCGAGAACGTCGCCGTATACGCCGTCGCACCACGATCAATGCCGCGCCGACGGCCGATGAACTCCTCGCGCAATGGGCGAAGGTGAAGAAGAACCCGGTTGAAATGATTCGCTTCGGTTCGATGCTTTGCGACCTCGAAGCGTATGTCGACAACTCGTTGTTGCGCAACGAAAACGGTGAAATCGTCGGCCGCAACCCCGGCATACGGGGTTGGCTGAACGTCAACTGCCAACAGCTCGCCGTCCGCTACAAGACAGTGATGGGCTACAAGGCGACGGCGGAGAAGTTCCGCCAGGCGATTGGCCTCGCCGACCCATATCCCGCCGCCCTCGCACTTGACGGATTTCAGAACACTGTGCGGAAATCCAAAGGCGAAGTGGCGGAGGCTGACGGAGACGTGGGGAGGGACATCCGCCAGAATACGGTGCGGAAAGATGACGGAGAGGCAGTTGTGACTGCGGATGGTAGGACGAGTGAAGGGGGGATTGAGGCAAAGGTGGAGCGAGGAATGGCGTGCAGGAGAGCGCGAAGAAAGGCCGGGGAACTGCTAGCCGAGTGCCGATGGTCGCAGCGGAGCGTCAGGCTTGCGTTGACAACAAGGCTTGCTCCAGACCAAGTGCCGTTGGAAGTCGAGCGGGAGGAGCGTCGATGGCAAGGCCTGCCACCTAAGGATGGCTTAGCCAGGCGCTTTGTCCAGATGATGGCATGACGAGATTGAACATGGAGACCTCAATGATGTTTGTACGCCTTATTCCCGCCACTCTCTTGTTGGTTGCCGTTCTATTTGCGGGTTGCAGTGACAAAAAAAACACCGACGCCTCCGTAACGCCCCAGACTACCGTCGTCATTCCCGCCGACCACGGCACAAACGCATTGGAGCGCGTCCGCCGCCTCTGCGCACTCGGACCCCGTGACGCCCTTACGCCAGGAGCTGAGGCTGCGGCGAAATGGATCGCGGCGGAGCTATCCGCCATTGGCCTGGTGTCTGACACCGACACGTTTGACGATCCTGCGCCAGACGGCTCCTCGCGTCTCTTCCGTAACGTCACGGCGACCGTGCCCGGGACGGGCAAGGGACATGTTCTTCTTCTTTCGCATTACGACACCAAGTCTGGCATATCCGACCATTTTATCGGCGCGAACGACGGCGGTTCATCCACGGGACTTCTGCTTGAGCTTGCCGCATACTTCGCCCGCAACCCGCCAGTCCCGTCCGTGACCTTCGCCTTCCTCGATGGCGAGGAGTGCCGCCGCGCATACAGTGACACCGACGGCCTTCACGGCAGCCGGCATCTTGCGCGCAAAATGCGCAAGGCGGGGCAGGGAGCCGACGCCGTCATCCTCCTGGACATGGTTGGCGACCGGGACCTTCGACTCACACTTCCGCGCAACGGCGCCCCACACCTGAAGACGGCGCTTCTGGATGCCTCCGCCGCACAGGGGTTGCGGTCCAGGGTCGGATTGCTCTCATACGACATGGTCGACGACCACCAGCCATTCCTCGATGCCGGATTCCCCGCGATCGACATCATCGATTTCGAATATGGCTCCGCCCCCGGACTTCGCAACTACTGGCACACGGACGCCGACACAGTCGACAAGCTTTCGGCGGAAAGCCTTCGCATCACTGCCGCCATTTTAATCCAGTTAATCAGCGACTTGCGGTAGCGTTCGTATCGCGGTAGATGGCGGCAGTTTGGTCGATCATTCGTGCAAGACTGAATTGCGCGACCGAGGCGGGCGCCGCCGAGGCAAGGCGTTGACGCAAGGTGTCTGACACCAGAAGCTCCTGCAAGGCCATGGCCAGCTCGCGAGCATCGCCTGGCGACACAAGAAGGCCGTTTTCGCGGTCATGGACGCATTCACCCACTCCGCCGACATCCGACACGACAACGGCAAGCCCACAGGACATCGCCTCAAGGAGCAAGTAGGGAAAGGCCTCCCAGCGGGATGGCATGGCAAGAATAGCCGAATCGGCGAGAAGCGCGGCGGCTTCTTTCGCAGTTCCAAAGTCACGGACAACCGCCCCTGCGTCCAAAAACGCCTTCCGCATTTCATCGTCGAGGTCTGACATGACTGTGAGAGATGCTTCCGGAACGACCTTCTTCAGCAGGAGCCATGCATCAAGGAGTGTATCAATACCCTTTTGCCGACAGTTGCGGCCGATGAAAGCGATGCCGTTTGTCTTCACATTCGGCGGGGGAAGGGAATGCTCCACGCCATTGTACACGACATAGATTTTCCTATCCGCGTAGCCACTGTTTCGGGCCGCCTCGGCCTCGCTCTCGCAGACGGCGATTAGGCCATCGGTCAAAGGGGCCAGCATTCGTTCGGCCAGACGGTAGAGCGGGCGGAGGCGCGACTCCATTTCAAAGGCGAAGCAATGCGGGGTGTAGATAACGCGTACGCCTGAGCCAATGGCGGCAATCCTTCCGACGAGGCCGGCCTTTGTACTGTGCAGGTGGATGACGTCGGGCTTGAATTTGCGGATAAGGCGCCGGAGGTGGATTGCGGCTCCCAGGTCGCGCCGAGGGGATGGTCCACGCCTCATGGGGATTTCCGTGAGGCCGATGCCGTGTGAGCGGAAAAGACGGATGTCGCGGACAAAATCAGGGTCGCGCAAGGCCGAGTAGGCAATGTGAACCACGAAACCGCGTTCGCGGAGTCCAAGGGCGAGGTCGCGCAGATGCCGGCGCGTACCGCCGATTGTCGCCTCCAGCACGAGGAATACGCGCATTGCGTTCGTGCTTGGAGTTCCGTTTCCCATGGTTTCCGATTCGGGCCTTGGGCCGTCGGGATCGCCGATTAGATCTTCCAGTTGCCGATACCGATGGCTGCGAGGCCGCGGCAGATTTCGGAGACAAGGATGGCCGTGATTAGAACGGGCGCGACATACTTGACCATGACGTTGTAAAGACCGGCCGAGACGAAGCGTTTCTCGCCGAGCAGGATTTCGTCCTCAATGGCCTTGGGCTTCAGGACCCAGCCGACGAAGATGCAGGTCGCAGCCGCTACAATCGGCATGAGCACGGAGTTGGTGATGAAGTCGAAGAAGTCGAGGAACGGCATCTTGAGGAGTGTTATCATTCCCCATGGACCATAGCCAAGGGCGGAGAAGGCCGCGAGGAACGCGATGACGAAGAACATGAAGAAAGTCGCGTTGCGGCGCTTCATGTTCAGGAGGTCGCAGACGGAGGCGACGCAGGCCTCGTAGAGCGAGATGGCTGAGGTGAGGGCGGCGAAGATGACGAGAAGGAAGAAAATCATGCCGACCCATGCACCGACACGGCCGAAATCGAAGAAAACCTTTGGGAGGGTTTTGAACATGAGGCCGGGACCTGCGTTCATGGCCTCCTTAATCGGCGTGCCTGTCTTGACGGCGAACATGTAGACGACGGGGATGATCATGAGGCCTGCGATGACGGCGATCAGCGTATCGAAGATTTCGATGCGGCGGACTGACTTCTCAATTGAATCCTCCTTACGCATGTAGGAGCCGTAGGTGATCATGATGCCCATCGCGAGGGAGAGGGAGTAGAACATCTGCCCCATCGCGCCGAGAATCGTCTTGGCGAGCTGGGCGATTGAGAAGTGGGCGGCGCCGTCCTTTCCTACGGCGCGCAAAGAATCCATGTTGGGAACGAGGTAGTACTTGATGCCGGCGCCGGCGCCAGGCAGGCAGCAGACGTATATGGAGATGCCGATCGCGAAGAAGAAGAGGAGAGGCATAAGGACGGCGTTCGACTTCTCGATGCCGTTCTTGACGCCTAGGACGATGACGAGCGCGCAAATCAGGATGAAGAGCATTCCGTAGCCGAAGGGCGCGAAATTGGCGGAAATGAAATTGCCGAAGTAGGCGTCCGTGGCCATCTCACCCGCCTCGTTGAGGAATGGGTTTACACCGGTCGAGACCATCTTGACGTAGGCGGTGAAGTACTTGATAACCCAGCCGCCGATGACGCAGTAGTAAGGCACGATGAGGACGGGGATGATTGTGCCGAGGAGGCCGATGAAGCCCCAGCCGCTGTGAAGTTTTGAATAGGCCGTGAGCTGGCTCTGCTGCGTCATGCGGCCGATTGCGATCTCGGTTGTCATGAGCGTGAAGCCCAGAGTTACGACGAGGAGGAGGTAGATGAGGATGAATGTGCCACCGCCGTACTGTGCGGCGAGGTAGGGGAAGCGCCAGAGGTTGCCAAGGCCGATTGCCGAGGCTGCGGCTGCGAGAACGAAGGCCATCTGGCCCGACCAAGATGCGCGTTTGGGATTGTCCATGACTATTGCTCCAGTGATGTTGTGTGAAACGATATTGCGCGCGACCTCGGTTTGCGTGGCCGCGCGCAGTAGTTGAAGGAACTGCCCGATACTACCAGGCGCTGATGACGGCGTCGACGACCTTGCGGCCCAATTCGCGGGAAACTTCAGGCAGTATGTTGCGGCGGGCTGTCATGAGGTCGCCTCTGACCACAAATGTCTTAGAGGCGGTGACTCCTTGTGAAACAATCCTCTTGCCCGTTTTACGTTCGGCGGCCAATAGGGTGACCGTAACGATGGCCTTGTACTCCAATGTGGCCTTGGGGTTGTCGCGTTTTGAGCGCATGGGGTTGAGCTTGTATTGCGTGACGACGCCGGTCACGATGATGTCGGCCTCGTCGGCATCCTTCACCTTGAGTTGTCCGTCGCGCTGGAATTCGCGAATGATTTCGGATGTGATCTTGGTTTCCAGCTGAGGTTCCTTGGTGGAGTTTTTGAAGGTCTCCACATAGACCGACTTAAGATGCGGCGGAAGAGTGGTGCCGAGTTTATAATTTGCGCATCCGGCTAGGACGGTCAAGGCGGCTGAGGCCAGAAGAGTCAGTGTGAACTTCGGATTTCGCATGGTTTTAGCTCCGTTTAGGGGTTGGTTGTGGAAAGCAGCGCCTTTTCCAGTACCGCAAGGCGCGCGCGCGCTTGTTCGGCGTGGGGACCTTTCGGGAAGCGTCGCAAGTAGTCGCGGTATGCGGCGACTCGTGTTTCGGGGGCGTACGACTTTTTGTCGTAAAAGACGGCCATTTGAAAGTAGCGTTCGCTTCTGCGCAGTCTAACATCGTCTAGATTGGCGACAAGGGCGGGACGTTCTGGAATGTCCACCGGGCAGTCGCGGAGTGCGGCGGTTGTAACCGCTATGGTGCGGATCATTATGGCCTCGTCGCGAGGGTACTTGAGCGATAGCGCATGGAGAACGAGAGCGTGTTGCGCGAGGGCGGCAAGCGCCTCGGGGGTGCCCGGATGGTTTGAAGTCACCGTGTCGAAGGCCTCTGCCGCATCGTAATAGTCCTTGTTCTGGAAATGGACGGCGCCAACTTGGAGAAGGACTTCTGGCGTATGCTTCCATTGCGGGGCAATCTGCGCCAGGCGCTCGAAATAATCGAGCGCGCGGCTCTCCTTGCCTTTTGTCCTGTAGTAATTCGCAATTGCGTACATCTGGCGGAGAAGCGAGTCGGCAGGCGCGTTCTCCGGGTAGAAGTAGAGCATGTAGAGGTATTCTTCGTAGGCCTTCTTGTATTTGCCTCGCTTCTCGAGAAGGCGGCCTAGGCGAAGTTGCGCCTGCGAAGCCGCGGCGGAGTAAGGGAACGAACGTACGAGGCGGTCATAGGCGTCGCAGGCTTCACTGCGTTTGCCGGAGTCCTCCAACGCGGCGGCGGCGGCGAACTGTTCGTTTGGCGGCACTTTTGAGGCGTGGTGGAAGAAAAAGCCGGTCTCCTTGCGCTTCGGTTTTTTCTCAAGGGGCTCGAAAGCCATGCCGCCGCTATTGCGGATCTCGGTGCGGTCACGCGCCATCTCGCGCTCGGCGTGTGTCATCTGCGCAAACAGTGCGGACGGCGAGGCGGCGGCCAGCGCGAGAAGCGCCGCCGCCATGGCCTGCATATGAATGCCCTTGATTCTCATAGGCGCAGAGTGTAAAATAATTAGTTAGGATTTTAAAGCCCCCCGCGCTTTCGGATGGCGCGTCGGCGGTCTTCGCCCCAAAACTGGACGAAGAATATAATACCACATCCGGGCTGGTGCATAAAGCATGAAAAAAGTCTTGATACCCACAAAACTCGACGGAATCGCCTCGAAGATTCTCACCGAGAACGGCAACTACACTGTCGTTCAGGACTCTCAGTCGTCATTCGACGAGGTTGTTGCCGCGAATCCAGACACCTACGCACTCATCGTCCGCAGCGAGGTCGTTACCGCTGAGACCATCGACAAGCTCCCCGATCTCAAGGTCATCGTCCGGGCGGGCGCCGGCTACAACACCATCGACACCAAGTACGCGCGCAAGCGCGGCGTCGACGTGATGAACACACCGGGCGCCAATGCCAACGCCGTCGCCGAGGAGGTCATCGCGCTAATCCTCGCCGATTTGCGCCACGTGATCCAGGCGGACCCGTCCGTGCGCGCCGGCAAGTGGGAGAAGAAACTCTTCATGGGGCGTGAGCTCTCAGGCAAGACCATCGGCATCGTCGGCCTCGGCAACATAGGCCGACTCGTCGCCAAACGGCTCAAGGGATTCGACTGCCGCATTCTCGGTTACGACCCGCTCGTCCCGAGCGAAAAGGTCCGCGCCTCCGGCATCGAGCCCGTCCAGCTGGAGGAGCTCTTCTCAGAGGCCGACATCGTCACCCTCCACATCCCCGAGACGGAGTCGACCCGCAAATTTCTCAACGCCTCCCTGCTGTCCTGCATGAAGAACGGGGCGACCGTTGTCAACTGCGCACGCGCCGGCATCATCGACGAGGACGCCCTTCGCTCCGTCAAGGCAATCAAAAAACTCCATTACCTCACGGACGTCTATCCCAAAGACGAACCTGGTGAAAAGTCGATCGCCGATGTCGCGGACGTCATGATGCCGCACCTGGGCGCCTCGACTTACGAGGCCAACTACACGGCCGCCCGTCGCGCCGCAGAGGAGATCATCGATCTCGATGAGCGCGGAATCACCGCCTGCATCGTCAACCGCGACATTCCCGACGGCCTCGACCGCTCATATTGCGACCTCGCCTTCATCATCGCGCGCCTCACCCGGCTCCTCGCCGGCACAGGCACCCCAATCAAGATGATAGAGACGAGTTTCTACGGGCAGCTCGAGCGCTTCGCCGACTGGCTGCTCGTTCCCGTCCTATCAGGAGTGTGCGAAGGCTTCGACCGCCTCAACGACCACAAGGCCGCGGTCCGCTTCCTCCGCGACTCGGGCATCGAATACAAGAACCGCGTCGCCGACGCGGCCAAGAGCTACCAGAATTCGCTCACGGTCGATATCCTCGTTGAGGAGTCCGCCAACCACCTCAAGCGCATAAGCGTGCGTGGCACGGTGGCGGAATCGCAGCTTATGGTCGCGCGCATCAACGAGTTCGACGGACTCTATTTTGTCCCAGGCGGACCGCTTCTCTGCTGCATCTACGATGATCGTCCCGGCGTAATCGCGACGGTCAGCCGCCACATCGCCGACTTGGGCATCAACATCGAGGACATGCGCAACCCGCATGACCCCAAGACGGGCCGCTCCCTCGTAATCCTAAAGCTCAGCCGCCCCATCGACGCCGAAACCGTTGCCAAGGTTGCCGCCGACATCAACTCCGAGTCCGCGCTGTGCATAACGCTGTAGTTCAAGCGAGCATTCAATGTCAGTTGACCGTCTAGAGCGTGTAAACGTCCTCGTCCGCCGCGAAATCGCCGAGTCGATTCCCGCTGTCATGTCCAACGCGGGAATTGACCTCGCCTCCGTGATGGTCTCGAACGTCCGCGTCGCCAGCAACCTTCGCAACGCCACGGTGTCGATTTCGATTCTCGGACACGAAAAGGAGCGCGGCTCCATTCTCTCCGCCTTCAGGTCGAAGCGCAATGAGTTCCAGAAGCTCATCAACCGCGACATCCGCCTCAAGTACACGCCCGTTCTCCAGTTCGTCCTCGACGAGTCCGTTGAAAAGGGCGACCACGTCCTGGATGTCCTTTCCAAGATGGAGCAGGCCGGCGAAATCCCCCCGGAAGAGGGGTGAGCAGTTGGTCAGTTGGCTAGTTGAAGAGTTGGCCAGTTTCCAACTTACTGCTGTTGACTTATGACTGGCGAGGCCATGGGCAATATGTTTGACGACAACGATAAAGCGGACGGCATCCTCCTCATCGACAAGCCGGCGGGCCTCACATCGGCGCAGGTCGTAGCCGCCGTGAAGCGGCACTTCCGCTTCAACAAAGTCGGACACGGCGGCACGCTCGACCCTGGAGCCACCGGACTTCTCGCGCTTCTAATAGGAAAGGGAACGTCGCTTTCCAATGCCGTGATGGGCGGCGACAAGGTCTACACCGGCGAAATCCTTGTCGGAACCGAGACGACGACTCAGGACACGGAGGGAGAAATCGTCGCGGAACTCCCCTACGACCTCGTTACCGAGGAACGGCTCCGCGAGGAGATGGCGAAATTGCGCGGCGACATCTTCCAGACGCCCCCGATGGTCTCCGCGATCAAGATCAACGGCGTTCCCCTCTACAAGCTTGCGCGCAAGGGCGAGACCGTCGCCCGCGAACCGCGCCTCATCCACGTCTATGACTTTCGCCTCCTCTCCTACGAGGCACCCGTCGGGCGCTTCGAGGTGATGTGCGGCAAGGGAACGTACGTGCGCACGCTCTGTCACGATGTCGGCAAGGCCCTCGGATGCGGCGCCTGCATGAAATCGCTCCGGCGCATCGCCAGTGGAAAGCTCAACATCGCCGATGCCCTAACGCTTGACGCCGCGTTGGCCATGGACCGAGTCGCTCTCTTAGATAGAATCATCCCCTGCTATCGCTATGCAGGGTTCCGCTAGTACTGGCGTTGCGCCTTCCTCAGCGCGCGGCGAGGGCGGCGCGGAGAAGTTCGTCGGGGCGGGTGGGGTCGGCGCCGGAGTCGAGCGCGGACTGCACCATCTTGGCGGCGGCGTCCTGAGGGAAGCCGAGCTGCCCGAGCGCGAGAATCGTGTCGTGCAGGGCGGCGCTGTCGGCCTTCTTGCCGTCTGCGCCGCGGAGCGACACGGCCTCAAGCGGGTTGATCTTGCCGCGAAGCTCGACAACGATGCGCTCGGCCGTCTTCTTGCCGATGCCCTTCACGGTCCCGAGACGCTTGGCGTCGCCTTCCGCGACGCAGCGCTTGAAGTCGGCGACGGACATGCCGCCCAGCACGCAGATCGCCAGCTTTGGACCGACACCGCTGATTTCGACGAGCATGTCGAAGACTTCGCGCTCGGCCTTGTCCGCGAAACCGTAGAGCTGTTCGTCATCCTCGCGGACGACGTGCCGTACAAAGATGCGGCACTCTGAGCCTACGGAGGGCAGCTCGTTGTAGGCGCCGAGCGGGATTGTCGCCTCGTAGCCGACGCCGCCGCATTCGATTATCACCGAGCCTGGAGTCTTTTCAAAGAGGATGCCGTGCAGCGTGGAAATCATCTCACTTCCCCTCTTCGCCGCCGTGCATGGCGACGTATTTCGCGAATTCCTCGGCCCCCATGTAGCGCCCCATCGTCTTTGGGTCGCACTTCGCGAGGTTCACGGCGATAAGGCCGTCGAGGCAGTAGTTGAACTCGGGGTCGACGTTGAAGGCGAGGAACTTGCCGCCCATCTTGATGTACTGTCGCAGGAGGATTGGAACGCCCTTCTGGTCGCTTTCGATGTCCTGGACCATCTTCGAGACGAGGTCGAGGTCGTCGATGTAGGTGTCGAAGTCCGCGCGGTTCCACTCGGCCTTCTTCGCCTTGCGCAGGCGGTGGCGCGGGCGGACGAGGCGCGACAGGTCCTTCTCGAAGTTGGAGAGGCGCAGCGAGCGCAGGATCATGTTGCGCGAGGCGTCGAGGTAGTCGCTGGAAATGCTGACCGGCCCGAAGAGAGTGGTGTAGTGCGGATGGCGGACAATGAACGCGCAGATGCCGCGCCAGAGGAGGAGGAGCGAGCTGAAGGCGCGCTGGTACTCGACGCGCACCCAGGAGCGTCCAAGCTCGATGCAGGGCTGGATGCGGTCGATGAGGCGGCTGTCGTACTTGAAGCAGGTCACGGTGTAAAGGCCGCGGACGCCGAGGCGGCCGCAGATTTCGTCCGCCAGGCCGAGGCGGTACGCGCCGACGATTTCCCGCTTCTCGCGGTTCCAGATGAAGAGGTGCACGTAGTACTCGTCGTAGGCGTCGAGATCGATCTCGTGGTTGGTGCCCTCACCGACGGCGCGGTAGGTGACTTCGCGGAGGCGGCCGATTTCGCGCAGGCATTTCGGCATCTCGCTCGCGCGGCCATGGTAGACCGCCATGCCCTTTGACTCAAGCAGAAGCGCCGACTCGGGCATCCCGTTGATTTCGGCCTCGAGTTCCTCGGGCGGGACGGCGTCGACTATCGGCGCCTGATAGGGCTTGCGGGGGGCGGACTTCGCCTTGAGGCCGAGGAACTTCTTCGGCTGCTGGGCGCTTTCACGTTCGCCGAGGACGTAGGTACGGAGACGCAGGTACTGAATCAGCTCCTCGTCGGTGGCGTACTCCTCCATGTCGTGCCACGGGATGGGCGGGCCGAGCTCGACGTGTATCTTGTGATTGCTTTTGTTGACGAACTGCTTTGGCAGAAGGAGTGTGCGCAGGCGCGGATGGATGATGCCCGCCATGTTGAAGAAGGCGCCGTTGTTTCCCGTGAAGAAGACAGGCAACACTGTCGCTTTGGTGCGGCGCACCATGCGCGCGATGGTCGGGCTCCAGGCGGGGTCGCGGACCTTTCCGGTCTTGAGGTCGATGCTGGAGACTTCGCCGGCGGGGAAGACAGCGAGGGCGTGGCCCTCCTCGACCCACTTGAGGCTCGCCTTCATCGAGTGGAGGTTGGCGCGCTTCGCATCGGCCCCGCCGAAGGGGTCGACGAAGAAGAAGCGGTCGCGAATCTCCGGCATCATGGCGAGCAGATAGTTGGCCATGACCTTGCCGTCGGGACGGAAGCGTTCGAGCATCGAGATCATGAGGAGCCCCTCGATGCCGCCGAAGGGGTGGTTTGCCACGATGATGAGCGGACCTTCCTTGGGAATAGCCGTCTCGTCCTGGTTGCCGACGTCCCATTGGACGTTCATGACGTTCAGGACGCGGTTCGTGAACGACATGTTGTCGTCGAGGTCGAACGTCTTGTTGTAGATGCGGTTCAGCTGCGGGAAGCAGAGGGTGTGCTCGATGAGCGGGCGCGACAGCCCCGCGCCAATCCGCAGAAACGGATTGGCGATCTTCGAGGTGTCGATGCGGAAGAGTTTCTTCTTGTCTGTCATGGCGATGTTCTATCATGATAGCACAGAAGCGCTCTCATGGCAATACGTCAAGGCGTGTCAAGGCGCAAAACGCGGTTTTCCTCGTCCTTGTTCAGGACTTCCACGAAGTACTTCTTACCGCGCGCGAAGAGTCCGTGGACGGCGTCGGGGCCTTCGGTCTCGACCACGTCGCGGATCAGCTCGATCATCGGGCGCGTGATACGCAGTCCCGGCAGGAAGACTGGAATACCGGGCGGGTACGGCACCAGCATCTGTCCGCAGATGCGACCCTCGCTCTCCTCCAGAAGGACGAGCTCGCCGTCGCACAGCGCGGCGTCGCGCGGCAGCACGACCGCCTGCTCGCTTATGGCGGCGGGAATCGACGGGATGCGGAACTCCTCCTCCGGGAGGCCGATGCAGTCGTAGAGCTGCCGGCAGACGCGGTAGAGGTATTCGAAGTGTTCCTCGACGGTGCCGGCTGTGACGAGGAAGAGAATCGTCACCGGCGTCGACTTCTCCCACTGTATCCGCGCCTTGAGAAGCTGCTTCTCGAAACGCCTGCAGGCCTTTTCGTTGCGGAAGGAGAGGATCATCTTGAGCGGATCCTGCAGGTAGCCCTGCCGCTCCCAGCCGGGACCGTCGCCCGTTATGCCGCCGAGGCCGACGAAGCATTCTTCCTCGGGCAATCCGCAAAGCTGCGCGACGCGCTGCTTGAAGGCCGCGACCCAGTGGAGGCGCTCCTCGATGATCTTCAGCCCCTCGAGACGCATCTGTATGCCGGCGATGTCGAGCGTGGCGAGCATCGGGTAGTGAGGCGATGTCGAGTGCCAGTAGCGGAGGAACTCGTGCAGGTCATGCGAGAATTTCTCGTAGGAACCGTGGTCCTTGAGGCCGAAACGGCGGCGCAGCCAACGGAACTGCTTCGACGTGTCTACCTCAAGCAACCGCTTGAAGCGCGTCGAGACATGGATCATTGACGCCTGCGAGAAGGCCGCAAGCGCCTTGTGGGTTGACTGCACGGCGAAGTGCGCGCCGCTGATTTCGTTCACGGCGTTGTAGCGCATCGCCTCGCCGGTCCCGGTTTCAAAGGTGTACCATGGGTGAAAGTTGAGGTACGGTGCCCAAGCCTCGTCGGCATAGAAGAGAACGCCCGCCTTCTCGCAAAGGCGGCCGATCTCCCATGTCGGGTAGAGGACGCCCTCGTAGGTGCACGTCGTGATGATGAGCATGCGCGGCTTCTGCGCGGGCGGGACTTCGCGTTCCAGCTCGGCGCGGAGGTCGTCGAGTGCAATCGGCCCCCAGATGCCGTAGCGGGCGTTGTAGCGTGCGGGGAGGTAGTGCGGCACGGCGCCGGACATCACGACGGCGTGGTGGACCGACTTGTGGCAGTTGCGGTCGAGCAGCACGACCTCGCCAGGCCGTAGCAGCGTCATGAGCATCGCCTTGTTGGAGGTGCTCGTGCCGTTGGTGACGAAGCAGGTCTGCGCCGAGCCGAAGATGACGGACGCCAAGCGCTGCGCGGCCGAGAGGGGCGTGTTGGCCTCGGGAGTGGAAAGGTCGCCGAGGCTTTCGACGGAGACGGAGAGGTCGGCGCGGAAGGACATCGCCCCGAAGGCGTCGTGGAAGCCGTGGAGGAAAGGCGAATACTCGAAGGCGTTTCCGCCGTTGTGCCCGGGCGTGTGCCAGTTGGTGCCGGCCTTTTCGGAGACGTACTCCTGGAGGGCGTTGGCAAAGTGCGGCGACCAGAAGTAGGTGAACATCCGCTTGAGGCGTCCCTGGTGCTGGAAGGGCTGCTCCATGACGTAGCGGTGCTTGGAGATCCAGCGGCGCGAAGGGATCTCGATCTTGCGGTGGCCGTCGATGGTGAGGAGGACCTTCGGGAGGGCCGGGAAGTAGGTGAGGAACCAGCGGAAGATCGTGAGGCCGTCGAGCGTGAGCTTGTCGAGCGGCGTGGGCGTCTCGTCGCCGGGGAGGAGGATTTCGTCGTCGAAGAGGAAGAGGCAGCAGAACTTCGCCGCGTCGGAGACGAAGTGCCGCTCGTTCTCGACGCCGAAGAGGAGGGCGTCGAGCTCCTTCGGCGTCGCGGCGGTGACGAGCTTGAGGCGGGGGAAGTCAAAGGGCGCGTCGTAGGCGAAGACTTCGCGGCAGAAGGCGCGGAAGGCGTCGGAGAGCCCGTACTCCATGTCTTGGAGAATTGTGGCGTCCTCGTCCGAGGGCGTATGGAGGTAGACGACTGTGAGCGGCTGGATCATGGTTGCGGCACGGTGAATGAAATGGTTTTTGCTAATTCCGTTTCAGCCATTCGCGGAAAAACGGATTCGAGAAGTGATACTTCCCATTGCGCAGGAAGACGATTCGATCGGCGGAGAGCCTGCCGACCACCCGCCGAATGGAACTTGTCGGCATGCCGACGCGCGAGGCGAAGTCGCCGGAGTAGATCAGGGCGCCGGGGTTTTCGGCCATTCCGCGCAGCACCGCGGTTTGCCCGGGCGTAAGCCGTTCGATGATGGTCTCATAGCCTCCGAGCTCTCTGGAAAAAATGAGTTCGAATGCGGCTGCAAAGCCGTCTGCGGTGATTTCATCTCCGGTTTCCGTCGTTTCCCACAGGGCTTCGCAAAGCTCCTGCACGTCGCCGGAGACGCCATCCGCAAACTCGATGATGCTGGAGATGACCGGCGCCCCGATTTTTCTCTTTCCCTTTTCAAACCGGTCTGCGATGAAACGGCCGAATGTGACGGGATTGATCGCGTCGACGGCGAAAGGAAGCGCGGATTTGTAGAAGGGGCTCTCCATGTCGTCGAAAATCCTCATCATCTCGTTGCGGACACTCCCGGTGAAGAAAAACGGGGTCTTTTCCTGGAACTGGATGCTGCCGCGCATCTCCGCGAGGATGCCCATGGCGTTGTCCAGTTTGAGCATGTCCTGGAACTCGTCAAAGACGATGCATGTGCGGCCGTCGGATGACAGTTTCTCCAGAGTCGCCATCACCGAACCAAGCGAATCGGCCTCCGCTGCGGCCCTTGAATCGACGGAAATGGTCGCCGATCCGTCCTTTGGATCCACCGAGATGACAGGACGGAGCCGGAAGGCGAACTGGACCGCCTTTTTGAGGAATGGCAGATCTTGCGAGGCCTTCGCAATGCCCTTCATGGC
>JAEEGG010013873.1_pt1 | contig 17155 bp, 16 predicted proteins | sample 9134161 | NCBI WGS metagenome assembly JAEEGG01 (sample SAMN16246543, study PRJNA631951) | gut metagenome | biome: gut microbiome; feature: rumen; material: CR-attached | host: Bos | place: Iran: Karaj | collected 2018-10 | reverse complement strand
GCACCTTCACGGAAGAGAAGAAAGATGCCTGGGATGAGCGTCTGGCAACCGTCTTCAACCGTGGTTTCTGGGATGGTTACTACCAGGGACAGACGCTGGGTGAATGGAACTCAAACTACGGTTCTAACGCTACGGAGCGCAAGAGCTATATAGGTAAGGGCGTGAAGTATTTCTCAAAACTGGGTGTGGCTGAGTTTGCTGTAGAGGCTGGAACTTTCAGCGTGGGTGATAAGATGTTGATTACCGGTCCTACAACGGGAGCCCTCTATGTGACAGTTGATGAGATTCACGATGATACCAGCAGTGTACAGACTGCACAACAGGGTACGCGTGTCAGTATCAAGGTGCCCGAGAAGGTGCGTCCAAGCGACAAACTGTTTAAGATAATCAAGGCTGAATAACGAACGTTATCACATCATGACGTTATAACTATAACGAGAATAAGAAAATGACAATTAACGAACGACAAGACGAGGTTATAGAGGAATTCCAGGATTTTGATGACTGGATGGATAAGTATCAGCTACTTATCGATCTGGGCAATGAACAGGCGCCTCTTGATGAGAAATATAAAGTGGAGAGCAACCTGATTGACGGTTGTCAGAGCCGGGTATGGTTGCAGGCCGACTATGAAGACGGAAAAATTCATTTCCAGGCAGAGAGTGATGCTCTTATCGTGAAGGGTATTGTGGCACTGCTTATCCGCGTGCTCAATGATTCGACACCTCAGGAGATTCTGGATGCCGACCTCTATTTTATTGAGCAGATTGGCTTGAAGGAACATCTGTCGCCAACACGCAGCAATGGTCTGCTGGCCATGGTGAAACAGATACGCATGTATGCGCTGGCTTTCTCCCAGCGATAGGATTACTCTTTGTAATTGTTGATGCGTTGTAAGTAGTAATTACGGAAGTCATTCCAATGGTAATACGGGGCTACATCTGTCTGCAAGGGCAGGGTGGCCTCGTTCTCGTTGAGCAGTACCTTGATAAGCACGTCTTTGTCGGCAGGGTTCTTGCGATAGAATACAATCTGCAGGTTGCCGGCCATCGGAATCATATGGTAGTCAACCCACCCCCGCTGTTCTAACTGTTCCAAATCGGTTGTGTTAAGGTCATAGCCATTGACGCCCAGCAGACAGATTAATGGCAGGAGGGCGGTGTCGTGACCATAACGCAGGTTGGCACCAGGATGAGCTAATTGGATGCAGCTGTCTGCACGCTCTATGATATTGCTGAGCAGGAAACGCTGGGAGTAGGGCATCTTCCCACCGTTGGTAGGGCAGAAACTCCAGCCAAGATACCATTCTGTGTTCTTTTTCTTCCAGTTCATGTAGAGTTCCTCTTCTGTGAATATGTCGTAGAGTGTCAGCTCGTTGCTGATATCTGTATCTTGTAAGTCAGAAGCCAGTTGAAACAGGTTGCCTACAATGCGCTCTTTGTTGACGTGCTTGCTAATGAAAGCTGTGTCTGAGAAAAGGGATGTGATAAGTCTGTCTGCCGTAGGGTATTTCTGGCAGAAGGCATCATAATAGGCCTTGTTCTCCTCAGACAGGGACCTGGCCGTAAGTACCGTGTCAATATGAAACAGGTGGTGCATATCACGCAGACTTGCATCCTGGTTGATGACGAGGTTAGGACGCATCGCCTTCAGTTGTGCCATCGCGTTACACATAGACAGGATGCTGCGTATGGATGTGGTGCTTCTGGCTGTGATGGTTACCTTGCCATTAAAGACCTCTGGAAAGCGCTCTACCATGCGACGCATGATGTCCGTATGTTGCTGGGCGCCAATTGCTGTCAGTTCGCCCATACGTTCATGGGCATCGGCTTCTATCATCATGATGCGCTTCATGACGTCGATACCTAATGGCGTCAGAGCTTTCTGCTCTTCTGCCTGCGCCATGATCTGCAGCAGGTTCTGGAATACCTCTGGCTTGGTGATGTTGCGCGAGCCGTGGCGACCATAGTGGCTGATGTAGAAAGGCTTCTTGCCCTTTGGTGCTGGTGTCAGTTTATGCTGTTTTGGTCCAGGATAGTTCAGAAAGGAACCACCTGAAAACCTGAAGTCGTTTTTGATATCCTGCTTAGGTGTTTGCGCTGTCATCATCATGCTCAGACAGGCTATCCATAGTATAGAAATAATACGTTTCATAGAATTCATGTCAAAATCGTGCGCCAAAGTTACAAAAAGATTCTGATAGAAGAGCGATATTTCAGATTTTTTTGTAATTTTGCGACAAAATATATGAGGTTATGGCAAAGAATACTGTTTGGCAAGATGACTATTGGCTGTTGCTGATGCAGATTTATCTGCACAAGCCTGTCGGTGTGAAGCCACTGTATAGTCATGAGATGATTGATTTGAGCGTGGAGTTGCACATCGCTCCGCAGATTTTACGCTCGCGTATGCAACAGATTGCCACGCTTGAGACACCTCGTATAGAGCGTATATGGCGTACTTATGCGGACAATCCCCGGAAATTGGCACGTGCTGTGAAACTGTTGCGTGAGATGAAAGGCTTTGGCTCTGCCGGCGACTTCTTCCAGGGTGTAGAGGTGCAGGAGACCTTCGAGAAGGATTTCCGTCCTTTGGCAGAGGATGAACGTTTTACGCCTGTAATGCTCATCCTGATACTTGATCTTTATTTTTGCCTGTCTACAATCACAATGGTTGAGGAGACACCGGAAGTACAGGAGTTGGCCAAACTGCTGAAGCTGAAATCGTCTGATATCGTGATGGTACTCGATGTCTTCCAGACATGTGATCCATATCTGAATCGTGAGGCATCGGTCGATTCTGCCCTGTTGCTTCCGTGTCAGCAGATATGGCAGCGTTATGGTAATATGGAACCGCATGTGCTGGCAGCTTATGCGGAGGAGTTGAAAGAATATTTTAAAAGTTGAACCGTTATACCGTGATGGCGATATAGCGTGATATAGAATGGCACAAAGTCAGATACAGGAACAGAAACAGGAACAACGGTTGCAGCAGGCCGTATCGCAGCAGCAGTTGTTACAGTCGCATCTTATCGAATTGCCTATCCAGCAGTTTGCTGAGCGCATAGAGACTGAGATGCACGATAATCCTGCACTGGAGAGTGATTCGGAGAATCCTGATTTACAGGAATATCCGGACTATCCGGACAGTCCTGAGGCAACTGACGACTTTGATGTCCAGCGTGAGCGTGAGGAGCGCAGTGATGCTCTTGATGCCGCCTTGGAGAATATAGGTCGTGATGATGAAGATTTGCCTGTGTATCATGTAGGACAGTCGTCGGTGGAAGAGCGCGAGGAGATGGTCTATGGACAGTCGGTATCTTTCTATGATGAGTTGCTGGAACAGGTGGGTGAAATGGAACTCTCTGATCAGGAACGTTATGTGATGGAATACCTTATCCGTTCCCTGGATGATGACGGTTTCCTCCGTACGCCTCTTGAGAATATAGCCGATGAACTGGCTATCTATCATAACATTGACTTGTCGACAGGGCAGTTGGAAACTGTGCTGAAGAAGTTACAGCGTTTGGATCCGCCAGGTATTGGTGCGCGTACATTACAGGAATGTCTGTTGCTGCAAGTAAACCGCAGGGAGAAATCTGCGATAACCCTGTCGATGGAAAAGGTGCTGACCAACTATTTTGATGAGTTCACCAAAAAGCATTGGGAAAAGATTGCCCAGCAGATGACGATGGATGAGCTGCAGGCAGAGACAGTATTCCATGAATTACGTAGACTGAATCCGAAGCCAGGTGCTGCCATGGGTGAGACAATTGGACGGTCCATGCAGCAGATAACACCCGATTTTGTGGTTGATACTCAAGATGATGGCACCGTGACTTTCTCGTTGAATAGCGGGGATGTGCCGCAGTTGCAGGTGTCACAATCGTTTGCTGACCTGCTCAAGGAGTATCAGTCTAACAAGGATGGCCTGAGTCGTCAGATGAAGGAAGCGCTCCTTTATACCAAGCAGAAGGTTGATGCAGCTCAGAGTTTTATTGATGCGGTACAGGTTCGTCGTCGCACGTTGACCCTGACCATGAAGGCTATTATTCAATTGCAACACCGTTTCTTTGAGGAAGGTGACGAAGCCTTGCTGCGTCCAATGATACTGAAGGATGTGGCCGAGCGAACCGGGTTGGATCTGAGCACGGTATCGCGTGTGTCAAATTCCAAATACGTACAGACACGATGGGGTATCTTCCCCCTGAAATATTTCTTTAGTGACGGTTATGTCACAGAGAGTGGGGAAGAGTTGTCTACGCGCGAGATAAAAGCTACGTTGCGTGAGCTTATTGACGCAGAGGATAAGCGGAAACCCATGAGCGATGATGCTCTGAGTGAGGCATTAAAGGAAAAAGGTTATCCCATAGCCCGTCGTACGGTAGCAAAATATCGTGAGCAGTTGGGAATTCCTATTGCAAGGTTGAGAAAGTGAAATAATCATGATAAGCAGAGAGAAAAGTATTATCTATACCGCCAGGGTCGTCAGTTTGATATTCACCCCGTTCTATTTGCCTCTTGTGGGTCTTGTCATCATGTTCCTGTTCAGCTACATGAACCTGCTTCCATGGGAGTATCGGCTGATGGTTTTGACACTGGTCTATTTCTTTACCATTTTATTGCCTACGTTTCTGATACATCTGTATCGACGGGTGCAGGGTTGGACACGAATGGAGCTGGGACACAAGCGTCGTCGTATCATACCTTATGTGTTGAGTATCGTGTGTTATCTGACATGTCTGTATGTATTGGAGTCGCTGCATATCTATCATTTCGTTTCGAGTATTGTTATTGGTGCGCTGGTCGTTCAGGTGATGTGTGCCTTTATTAATATATGGTGGAAGATATCAACCCATACAGCTGCTATCGGTGGCGTGGCTGGAGCCTTGTTTGTCTTTGCCGACATCTTTGGCTTCAATCCCGTATGGTGGTTTTGCCTGGTTTTTGCCGTGGCTGGTGTGCTGGGGTCTGCGCGTATGATTCTGCGTCAGCATAGTCTGTCGCAGGTCGTAGGCGGTTTTGGTGTCGGTTTCGTTTGCGCCACCCTCGGTATTATCTTTTTGTAAGTATTGAAAAATATCATTATATGAAACCTATTGTCAGTATTATCATGGGCAGTACCAGTGATCTGCCCGTTATGGAAAAAGCCTGCAAACTGCTTGATGAGATGCAGGTACCGTTTGAAGTGAATGCCCTCTCGGCTCATCGTACGCCTGATGCTGTGGAAGAGTTTGCCCGTACGGCAAAGGACCGTGGCCTGAAGGTGATTATTGCTGGTGCAGGTATGGCCGCAGCCTTGCCTGGCGTGATTGCTGCCAGTACTACACTTCCTGTAATTGGTGTGCCTATCAAGGGTATGCTCGATGGTCTTGATGCCATGCTTTCTATCATCCAGATGCCCCCGGGTATCCCCGTAGCTACTGTGGGCGTGAATGGCGCACAGAATGCTGCTATCCTTGCTGTTGAGATGCTGGCTTTGAGTGATGAGGCTTTGGCGCAGCGTCTGAGTGACTATAAGAGTGGTCTGAAGACTAAGATTGAGAAAGCTAACAAGGAATTGGCTGAGGTGAAATATGAGTACAAGACGAATTAGTAGTGTGACCCACGTGGGTAAAGTTGCCATTGGTGGCGACAACCCCATCCGTGTCCAGTCAATGGCAACCACGGATACGAATGATACCGAGGGTAGTGTGGCCCAGGCGAAGCGTATCATTGATGCTGGTGGCGAACTGGTGCGTTTTACTACTCAGGGTATTCGTGAGGCTGAGAATATGAAGAATATCTCAGCACGTCTGAAGGCTGATGGTTATGATACTCCCCTCGTGGCTGACGTCCACTTTACGGCTCATACGGCTGATGTGGCTGCACAGTATTGCGAGAAGGTGCGTATCAATCCTGGTAACTATGTGGACCCGGGACGTACCTTTAAGCATCTGGAATATACCGATGAGGAGTATGCTGAGGAGCTGAAGAAGATAGATGCTAAGCTCGTACCTTTTATTAATATATGTAAGGAGCATCATACGGCTGTGCGTATTGGCGTGAACCACGGCTCTCTGTCTGATCGTATCATGAGTCGCTATGGCGACACGCCCGAGGGTATCGTAGAGAGTTGTATGGAGTTCCTCCGTATCTTCCGTCGTGAGAACTTCAATGATATCGTTATCAGTATCAAGGCTTCCAATACGGTGGTGATGGTAACAACGGTACGTCTCCTGGTGAAGACGATGGATGCGGAGGATATGCATTATCCCTTGCATCTGGGTGTGACAGAAGCTGGTGAAGGAGAGGATGGTCGTATTAAGTCTGCCTTGGGAATCGGTGCCCTGCTCACTGAGGGTATTGGTGATACCATCCGTGTGTCACTTTCTGAAGAGCCTGAGTGTGAAATCCCTGTAGCCCGCAAACTGGTGGAACTGATTCCGGAATGTACCCGCTTGCGCGCGGAGGCTGAGGCTGGTATCAAGGATGATACGATAACGCTGAGCCTTGATGCACCTGATTGGGAAACCTTCCAGCTGAAAGCTGCAATGGCTGTGGGTGCTCTGCTCATTGATAGGAAGGCTACGAAGCTGGTGATAACCAGTTCTGCTGGTTATACCAGTCCTGACAGTCTGACGAGTCTTGCAGACAGCATCCTCCAGGCTGCTCGTATCAAATTCACAAAGACGGAGTATATCTCGTGTCCTGGTTGTGGACGTACGCTCTACAACCTGCAGGAGACGATAGCTAAGATAAAAGCGGCTACCAGTCATCTGGTAGGTCTGAAGATAGGTATCATGGGATGTATCGTTAATGGTCCTGGCGAGATGGCCGATGCCGACTATGGTTATGTAGGGGCCGGTCGTGGTAAGATAAGTCTGTATAAAGGTAAACAGTGTGTGGAGAAAAATATCCCCGAAGAGGAAGCTGTTGACCACCTGCTGGCGCTTATCCAGAATGATAGGAAATGAGATTCCTGAATAGTAAAAAGCACCGCTGTCCCTTTGTGGAATAGCGGTGCTTTATTCTTTTGTTGAAGGTGATTCTTAATCCTCGTTGTTAGCGATGATAGCCGAACGCTTCTCCTTGATGCGGGCTGCCTTACCGGTGAGCTTGCGCAGGTAGTACAGCTTAGCGCGGCGAACCTTACCAATCTTGTTCACTTCGATGCTGTCGATATTGGGCGACTCAATGGGGAAGATACGCTCAACACCTACGGTGCCAGACATTTTGCGAACAGTGAAACGCTTCTTCTCACCATGACCTACGATCTTAATCACTACGCCACGATAGAGCTGAATTCGCTCCTTGGTACCCTCGATAATTTTGTAAGCGACAGTAACAGTATCACCAGCCTTGAAGGTGGGGTGCTGCTTGCCGGTTGCAAATGCTTCTTCAGCAACTTTAATTAAATCCATTTTTCTTTTGATAATTAAATTTGTTGTATCGTTCCTACGCAACATAACAGGCAACTCTCCTATCTTCCTGCCAGCGATTACGCGGAAAGCGGGTGCAAAGGTACGGCTAAAAAATGAGAAATGAGGAATGAGAAATGAGAAATGTGGTTTCTGTTAACGTTTTTTAGGAATAAAAGTCAAGACGTAAGTCGCAGAGTGTGAAGGATTTTTCCTAATTTTGCACCAAAATAAATCTAAATATGAGAAAATATATATTCTTTTTTGTTGTTGCAACGGCTCTGTTGTTTTCTTCCTGCGCATCCCATTATCGGGTGACTGGCGTGAGCTTTACAAGAATCCTGGTAGATTCCGTTTATGATGCTCATCCTGATGAGGCTGCTGTGGCTTTTCTGGCACCTTATAAACATCAAGTGGATTCCGTGATGGGGCCTATTGTTGGTGTGGCGGCTTGCGATATGGTTGCTAACCGTCCGGAGGATAAGTTGTCAAACTTGCTCCCTGATATCTTTGTCTATATGTCAAAATACTATCAGGAGACACCTGATTTTGCGGTATATAACATGGGAGGAATACGTGCTGCTTTAACCAAGGGAGAGGTTACCTATGGTGATGTGCTGGATGTAGCTCCTTTCGAGAATAAAATCTGCTTCCTAACTTTGTCGGGCGATAAAGTGCTGCAACTGTTTTCTCAGATAGCAAAACGTGGTGGCGAAGGTGTGAGCAGAGGCGTGCAATTGGTGATTACCCGTGATGGAGAACTCGTGTCGGCTCGCTTGCATGGTAAGGAGATTGATCCTCAGGCAGACTATCGCGTAGCTACCATCGACTATTTGATACAGGGTAATGACGGCATGCCGGCTCTTGCCAGTGGCATTAATCTGAATATGCCTAAGGACAAGAAGAATAATGCGCGTTTTATTATTCGCGACTACTTCCACGAGATGCTGATGAAGGGCGAAGTGGTAGATGCCAAAATAGAGGGACGTATCGTGGTCAAATAAACAGATGAAATTTTCCTACTGCAATGAACAATATGAAACATATTATCTTTATTATTTCGTTGATGCTGGCCACTGTTGCTGGTGCGAAAGAACCCAAGAAAATCACGGTGCTCCATACCAGTGACACGCATTCTTGTATCCTGCCTCTAAAGAGTAGTCTTGCAGATAAACAGGTGGCTGGTCGCGGTGGTTTTGTGCGTCGCATCGCCATGCTTCAGCAGGAGCGTCAACAGGATCCGGATTTGCTGCTTTTCGACTGTGGTGATTTCTCTCAGGGCTCCAGCTATTACACAATGTTCAAGGGCGATGTGGAAGTGGGACTGATGAACCAGATGCATTATGATGCCGTGACCATTGGTAACCATGAGTTTGACTTCGGTTTGGAGAATATGACGCATCTGTTCAAGATGGCTAATTTCCCTGTTGTCTGTTCGAACTATGATTTCGCAGACACAGAACTGAAGGATATCGTCAAGCCTTACTTGGTGTTGAAGCGTAAAGGCGTAAAGATTGGTATCTTTGCACTCTGTCCGGAGATGAAAGGTCTTGTCTCTCCTAAGAACTACGGACCGCTTCGTTTCCTGGATCCTGTAGAGATAACGGAGAAAATGGTGCCTTTCTTGCGAAATGAGCAGAAATGTGATGTTGTCATCTGTCTGTCTCACTTAGGGTGGGAGATATCTGACTATACGGACAACCAAGTTATTCAGAATACCTCTGGCATAGATCTCGTCTTGGGAGGTCATACGCATACCTACATGGAACAGCTCTCTTATGTGAAGGATAAGTCCGGGCGCATGGTGCCTGTAGATCATGAAGGCAAGAGTGGTGTCTATGTGGGTAAGATAGAGATGACTTTAGACAATCGCCGTTAAGGAAACCTTATAGTGCAAACAATTTGCAAACTCTGTTGTTTGGCTATAAGGAGGGATTGTTGTAATTTTGCGGCAGAAAACCAAAAACCGAAATGTAAATGAAAAAGTTTCTGCTGCTTTTTGCGCTGCTTCTGACCGTTTCTGCGCAGGCCAAAGACAAAGTTATTGATCATCCAGCGTATGTCATCAATACCGCTATATTTGAATTGAGACCCACGAAGGTGGAATATTCGAAGAAGGCCACCACCGTTCATTTCTATGTGGTGAATGCCAAATGGGGCGGTTGGAATGTAGACGAACCGCGACTGGTGGCTCAAGGTGACACACTGGCCTTCAAGAGTGGACGTCTCATTACCCATGATGGAGCTCAAGTGCTTGCCGAAGAGCCGTTTGAGCCAGGCAAGGACTATGACAAGAATGTGCAGAGGGATTCGCTCATCATGACTTTTGGACCGTTGCCAAAGGGAACGACAGCCTTTGACTGCTTGGTGAAGAACGGTCGCAGCAACCGTCAGATTACCGGCATCTATCTTGGCGCTCAGTTCTATCCCCTGCTGTTGTCGCCCTATGTTCCTTTCAAGGATGATGGTCAGTCGCTAAAGCCGCTGAAGATGGAAATGGGTGAGTTGGCAGCCACCATTCGTACACATGGCGGCGGCATCATCTACTCTCATCATGATCTGATATATCACTGGGGAAAGATTGTCCGTTGCTCTAACGATGATGACTCCATTATTGTGTATCGCCATCGCGACTGCCTTATGGTGCAGCCTTTCTTCTCGGGCAAAGGCTTCGGCGTTACTGAGCATGGCATCAATACTCAGTTTCCTCTATTGCTCATTCCTGGCGAGACACTGACTTTGGACGTCGATGTGCCTGCCATTACTGCCCGCGGCATGAAACTAGCAGGCAGTAAGGTGACGTCGCGCGACTGTTTCCGCTTGGGCGGTACGTTGGCTGACATCAACGAGGTGTTGCTGGAGAACCAGGATCTGATGTACGAGATGCTACATAGTGAGGTGTTTCCCAAATACACGGATGGCATGACTTTCCCCGAGTGGAGCGAGCAGCTGTGGCAGAACTATGAGACCTATCGCCTGCAGTTGCTCGACAAGCATCCTTACTATACCACCCGCCAGCGTGAGTTCCTTCAGTTGTGGGTCAACGATAAGTATGTTTGCAATCGCCACAATTACGCCAATAGGGCTAAGACGGGTACCAAGGATAAGGTGGCCGACAGCATAGCAGTGGACCAACTCACCCGGACCTACACGCTGGCAGATCCACATTTCAAGGATATGCTGCTCTATCGCGACGGTCGCACCTTTTATATGACTGCCCATACAGATCATCTCCCTTATCTCGAAGCCAATGGCGTGAATAGCGGCGAGGTGTATGAGACGCTCAAGGCGCTGGATTATAAAGATCAGTTAGTAAAAAGGATGAATGCCTTGGAGGTACTTACCGATAAGGATATCATGGCTGCACATCCGCTTTTCCGCACACCTCTGCGCGAGTTTAACGACAGCATACGAGTGCTGGCAGAGCAGGTTAAGAGTGAGGCCGAGAAACGCATCATGCCCACCCCAGATGTCACTGGCAACAAAATGCTCGAGACGATTACTGCGCAGCATCCTGGCAAGGTGGTGTTCATCGACCTCTGGGCTACGTGGTGTGGTCCCTGCAAGGCGGGTATCAAGGCGATGGAACCGCTAAAGGAGAAATATAGCGATAGCCCTGTGGTCTTTGTCTATCTTACCAACGAGACCAGTCCCGTAGATGATTGGAAGAAGATGTTGGTCAACATTCACGGTCTGCATTATCGCGTGTCAGAAGAGCAGTGGGAACAGATGCCAGACCACAGCGCTATCCCACAATATTATATATACGACCCTCAAGGTAAGCGTATTTGGGAACAAACAGGTTTTGACGACGACGTACTGAAAGATATAGAGAGAGTCATTGACAATAACTTGAAATAAAGGAAGCTCCTTGTCATCTCCTTTCATTTATAGCCCCAGTTCCAGCTGTTCCTTATATATCAATACAGAGCGGAAAGCCATTCCGATATCCTCGGCCTTGGCTCTCCGTCCTTTTTTTTTGTTATTGCTTCTTTGTTAATATCAATTCCCTGCTAATTGTATCAAAAGTCTTCTTGCCAGATCTGTGCCGTAATCCTACCAAGTTCAAAGTTCAATGAACCTTTATCAATTATTACCTACAAATTTAGTCACAATAATATGAATAGAACAATCTTTTTTATTTAACAGAATAGTGGAATGTCCGTGATACTTATCTGCCCTTACATTTACAATGTAGACACCATTATTCAGATTAGTTCGTTTCTTTATTAGTATCCCTATTTAAAGCTAAATACATTGGTCTCAGAGGCTCGTTGTCCGTATAGGGGAACATGCGCAAGCCACCTGTAAGGGAAGTGCCAACCAGTGCAAGAGTTGCATCATCGAAAATACAATTGATCTTACCATTATTTCTACACCATCCACGAAGGCTCTGTAGGCAGGTAATCAAAAGCAAATGCCTGGTTAGTGAGTTTGATAATTATTACTAGCACTAAAATTCTCTAGAGAATTTCAAAACAAGTCTATAAAAGCGTGTTTACAAGTGTGCTTATTAATTCCTGTAATGACGTTAAGAGCACAACAGATCAGCGGGACAGGCTCTGATTTTTTGTTTTCCTACCTTATCACTTTTCGTCCTTCCTTCACGTAGATGCCGTGCTTAGACATTCCTTTGAAAGGGCGGCCTTGGAGGTCGAAGAGTTGATAGTTTTGTAGACTATGATGTCTCGGAACCTGAATCTCCGTTGTATAATCAGGTCTTATAAAGTCTTTTGCCGTGAAAACGCACTCGCTGCCTTCGTAGCAAGAAACAAATTTGGTCTTGTATCCTGGAAGGATGGAGGGAATTTCCATTCCATCAGCCAGAATGGCGGCACTTGAACTTCCAATACCTTCAACCCAGAAATCCTCTAGCACACAATCATCATTATACTCAATGTATGTCAATGTAGAGTCGGGGAATTCTCCTGTTTCTACCTGATAACAACTATAACGACGGAAGAGACGATTATTAACTAAAATAGTATCTATCGTATGAATCATCCAGTAATAATCCATCTCGCCAAGCGTGTAGACAACTCCGATATCATTGCGTTCAAAGTCAAAGAACATTTTTTCCTCTCTATCAGGGAAGCGTTTGAATGTTTTACCACCCTCTTCCCTCATCATAAATGCCGTTTTTTCAATACCGTCTTTCTGACAAATGACTCTTTTGTATATAGTATCACTTATGATGGTATCCCCTCTGACTATGTACGAGCAAAACTCTTCATGCCTTCCATCGTTATCAAGATACCACAAGATGTAATTCCACGTCTTACCTTCGATACAGAATGAGTTCCTATTGTAATTTGTTTCCTTACCAAAAACCTCATTAAAGTCGCTGCAAAAGATTGGTATCCATAAAACAAATAGCAATAAAAATAGACGTTTCATAAACAGAACAATTTTAATGTTTTAAGTTTGGAAAATTAATTCTTTGCAAAGATAGAAATAAAAGCCATTCGTTGTGCGTATTTTGCAGAGTTTAACAAACTATCAAAAGCTACTATTGCTCTTACTATTATCGTGAGGTATACTGCATGCAAAGATAATCAATATTGTAATAGCCCCAAGGATTTCCAGATAATTCTCCTTCGCCATTTGCAAGCGAGGCAACGAGATCAAGAAGGTGTGAAACAAAGAAGCGGGTGAGTCAAAACTTGACTCACCCGCTTGTGGGTTTATGAAGCTAATAGATATTAGCCCAGGCTGATTGCCTCAGAAGGACAAACGCTAGCGCAAGTGCCACACTCTGTGCAAGCATCAGCATCGATTACATACTTATCTGCACCCTCTGAGATAGCCTCTACGGGGCACTCACCCTGACATGTACCGCAAGAGATACAGTCGTCACCAATTACATATGCCATAATGATATAAATTAAGTTTGTTAATAATTTATTGTGATGCAAAGGTAACAACTTTTTTCTGTCCTACCAAGTTTTTGGTATTTATTTTTCTAATTTATACATCATCGAAATAGATTCCGATATAATATCCAGCAAAAATCGCCGTTATTATTCATAGCAGATGAAGAGATTTACAATTACTGTCGTCATGGCCCTTGTGGCATTGGTGTCGTCGGCACAGATGCGCAAGGTGCAGAACAAGCCTTATATAGACTTGCGACCCCTTCATTTTGGCATCAGTTTAGGCATGAACTTGATGGACGCTGAGTTTCCTAATGTGGGACCGCAGGTTCTGGAAGACGGGACAACGCGTACGATAGCCTGCGATGTGGATAACTGGAATCCTGGTTTCAGTGTCGGTGTAGTGGGGGATATGCGTCTCAGTGATAATTTTAATCTGCGTATTTCGCCTACGATGCATTTTGGTTCACGTCGTCTAACGTTCCTTGACTATGATAATCAGAATGATGCAGGCTTTCCTATTCATTCTACGCAGGACTTGAAGAGCTCTTATCTGGCTGTTCCTGTTGACTTGAAGTTCTCTGCCCCTCGATTCAATAACTATCGCCCTTATGTGGTGGCTGGTGTGAGTCCGATGATTAATCTGGCAGGTAAGGATCAAGATAATGTAAGACTGAACCGGTTTGACACGATGATAAACGTCGGTATGGGATGTGATTTCTATCTGCGATTCTTTAAGTTGATACCTGAGATCAAGTTCTGCTACGGCTTGACGAATGTGCTGGATAAGAATCATGTGTATGACATTGAAGATACTGCCAGACGACCGTTTGCTACGAGTATCAATGATTGTCGCACAAAGATGTTCCTATTCACGTTATACTTTGAATAAAAAATATCCCCATACTCAGCTGAGCATGGGGATATTCCTTATATGATTTTTTTTAGTTTGCTGCCTTAGCCAAAGCTTCTACAACCTTACGGATTTCAGCATCCTCGGGCTGCAACTCCTGCAATTTCTTGGCATACTCGTAAGCTGTCTTGTGAGTCTTCTGCTTCACATAGAAGCGCATCAGGAATGAGTAGGCATCGAAGAGACGGGCCTTATCGGTGTCGTCGATGGTCTCATGTGCATTGATGAGCTCTGCCAGACGCTCGAAATATGGCTTTGCAAGACCCTTTGAGAGGTCACCGTCAATCTGGGCGTTGATACGTCCACGCTGCCACAGTGCATACTCCTCTGCATCAGCAAATTTCTCAATAAGTGATGCGTAGGTCTGATCGGCAGTCTTCAGTGCCTCAACCTTTGCCTCGCCCTCAAGGGTGCGTGCATAGCTGTTCTGGAGAATACCAAGTCCTGCCCAGTCAGTAGCGTCAGCGCTGGTGCTTGCCTCCAGGAACTGCTTGTAGCTGTCAATAGCCTTGGGATAGTCTTTCATTCCCTTATAGGCATCAGAGATGCTCTTATAAAGTTCAGCGTGAAGTGTATTGTCCTCTGCGGGCAATGCCAGTGCCTCGTTGAACTTGGCAATAGCCTCCTCGAACTGGTTGTTGCCTGCGAGAGCATTACCATAGTTCTGATAGTCGATATCCTTCAGTTTGACGCTATCCTTGTCAACTTTGGTAAACAGTACCTCAGCATACTTGATAGCCTCTGCGAACTTCTTCATATCGTTATTGTTCATCAAAGCAAAGCGGTTAAGTGTACCGTTCAGGGGTTCCTTAGCCAGACCAGCCTCTACGACGCGCTGTGACTCCTCGAACTTTCTGCCGAGCTGCAGGGCGCGTGCATAGTTGATATAGTCGATACGCTCCATCTTGTCGAGGGGCACCTTGCTATAAGCCTCAATAGCGGTACTGTAACGCTGTACGTTGTAGTTGATATTACCAATCAAAGCATCTACAGGGTAGTCAGGACGCTCGTTGCGGAGCTCTTCCAGCTTCTGAGTAGCGCCTTCTGGACTGATGCGGCTATATACGATAGCATACTTACGGTAGGGCTCTGGATCCTTGGGGTTGGCAAAAATAGCTTGCTCGTAGTTTGATGCAGCAGCACCACCATTATCCATCTTAGACGCGATATCACCCAAAAGGATATAAGCAGGAGCGAAACTGAATTTCTTGATGCTCAACGCCTGATTAGCAAATACTGCAGCCTGAGCGGTATCACCTTCTTCAAAGAGAGCACGACCGATAGCAACGAGATTGTCGGCATTCTTCTTGTTAGCCTTGATGAAGTTCTTCATCTGCTTGTCGTAGTCTGCAGGCTTATTCTTCACTAAGTTTCTTGCGGCCTCTACATCGGAAGGTGTGCCGTCCTGGGCCATTGTGCCAAGGCTGCATCCAAACAGCAGGGCACCCATCATAAAATATTTCATTGTCTTCATAATCTTTCTTATTAAAGCATTTAACTTCTGTTGTTTATTAGATGTTTCTTTTTCCTTGTTGGTTTAATCAGTTAATCACTACATCACGCACAGAATAGTCTGCACGGGCAGGGAAAAGACCGGCATTCCAGAAGATGAGTTGACCGGGATTGGGCAGCCAGCAGAAGTTTGCAAAGCCGCGGGGCACGCCTTTGGTACGTGGGTCAATACTGATGGCGTATATGGTGCGAATCATGGGATAGTAAGCATAGGCAATGTTATACTGATCGGGCGTATAACTGTTGGCTCGTGTAGCTTCGCTGGCACGGCTTACACGCATTACCTTGATTGTACGGTTGTAAATCAGATTGGTGGTGTCGCGCTGGTCGTTAAGCCAAATACTACCGACGACGCCTATAGCATTCTCATGATTCTCTACGTATTCAACAACTTCTGCACTTGTCATGGCAGCTTGTACGTTTCCGTCGGTTTTCACCTTTTTGCCCTGCATCACAGAGTCTACCACAAATTTGAGGGTAGCCGATTTCGGATTGTCGAATACAACCTTGATGTTCTTTAGCTTGGTATCGGGATTTAAATCTTTCCACGATGTGATTTCCCCTGACATAATCTTACGGAAATTATCGACTGTAATCATTGAGTCCGGATTGGCTTTGTTGACAATGAGTGCCAATGCATCATAAGCCAATGCATATGTCAGTGGTTTATATTGATTTGATTTTAAGACTTCTTCTTCCTTGGGGGTCAGTGTGCGTGTGGTAAACACAAGCAACACTTCACGGTTGAGCAACTTCTCTATGGCTTCTTGTTCGTTGGTGTAGATAGCAAAGATGGAGTCGCGCTTATTCTTCATATTGAATATGTCTAACTCCTCGTCGATGACGGGACTTAGACTTTCGTCGGCAGCAAAGTAACGGGCCTGCTGCTTGTATGCATTATCAGAAGGCTTGTCCCCACAAGCGGGGAACAAGCCTATTGAGAGTGCCAATCCAATAATTAAATTGTTGAATTGAGTTCTTTTCATGTTTTAATAAGTGTGCTTACTGCAAACGGAAGGTTACAGGGAGTGTGAACTTCACACGTACGGCAGAACCGTTCTGCTTACCAGGATTCCACTTCGGCATTGACTTCACAACGCGAACGGCTTCCTTGTCGAGTGAGGGGTCAACAGATTTGATAATCTTGACATCGGTGATAGAACCGTCGCGCTCAACTACGAAAGTGGTAACGACGCGGCCCTGAATGCCGTTCTCCTCAGCAATAACGGGGTACTTGATGTGGCTGTTCAGATAAGCCATCAGGGCAGCATCACCGCCTTTGAACTGAGGCATCTGTTCTACAACATCGAAGACCTTTGTTTCTTCTACCTTTGGTGGAACCTCGTCCACAACCTTCTCATTTACCTTCAGAACGTGCTCAGCCTCGTTACTACCCTGATCATAGTCGATAGCACCGATAGCGACATCACTCTGCGCTACTTCATCCTGTGTCTTGGT
>JAEEGG010013868.1_pt1 | contig 17157 bp, 9 predicted proteins | sample 9134161 | NCBI WGS metagenome assembly JAEEGG01 (sample SAMN16246543, study PRJNA631951) | gut metagenome | biome: gut microbiome; feature: rumen; material: CR-attached | host: Bos | place: Iran: Karaj | collected 2018-10 | reverse complement strand
CTTCATGCCTTTTAGCGGCAAGAGTTCTGGGGTCATTGGAACCAAGATCTCGTCAGCTGCAATAAAGGCATTTGTTGTTACTATGCCTAAAGATGGGGGGCAATCAATAAGAATGAAGTCATAATTGTTTTTGACATCAGACAGTGCTCGTGACAGGACTTGCTCCCTGGCAAGCGTATTAGTCATTGCAATCTCGGCACTGGACATTTCCAGGGATGATGGAACAATGTCAAGGTTCGGCTTGACGTTAATGATTGGAATCGCTTTACCATAGACCAAAGTATCAAAAATACTATCTTCCATTATATCTGAGTTTGGAACATAATAGAGTGTGAGATTACTTTGACCATCGAGGTCAACCAGCAAAACCTTGTAGCCTTTCATGGCTAAACAAGCACCAATAGCAGCAGTAGATGTCGATTTTCCTACGCCGCCTTTGAAGTTGGCTAAAGTGATGACTTTATGTAACATAGAAATCCAGTTGTTATTATTTTATAAATATGTCCACATGAATGTTTGTCAACTTGTACACATATATACATGTGTAACCGTGTACAAAGGTATAGTTAAATAAGAAGTAGGTGAAGAATAGCACCTATATAAGAAAAACAATATAGTACTTATATAGTAAGTTCAAAGAAAGAAGAGAGACACTTTACCATTCGGTGTAATAACTCTGGTCGTTGTTCTCGCACTCTTCAGCCCATTCCTCATCTGAGTATTCAGTATGAAGGCATTCGTCAGAGCAGTAGTAGGTAGCACCCATGTCAACACAATAGCCCTCACGCATTAGCTTGCCACAGACAGAGCACCTTCTGCAAGTTCTGTCTGTGTTCCACCAGAAATCTGTGAAAGACTCTGCAATTACATTCTCGCTTGTGTTCTCATCCCACTTGTCGAGATAGAAGGACGCAAACTTGTTCAGCTCATCTTCGGTGTAAAGTTCTTTGTTAGTACCGCTAACAGCTTCTGTCAGTCGGTACAGGATTGATTGAATTGTTGTCATACGTTTAGTTATGCGATGGTATGCCATCGGTAGCGACCGCATACCACCGCTGGTTAGTTATTCAAAAGTAAATTGACGGATGTAGAAGTATGTATCATCATCGTCATACTCATATTCATTGATGAAGTTCATCATTTCCTCATCGGTTCGCTGACCTTGCTGGACGTTCATCTTCTCGCACCATTCATTGATAGCATCTTTGAGGGTAGTATAGATGTCATCACAAGCATCCTCGAATGGTTCACCGCTGGAACTGACTGCAACCTCTTCAGGGAAGAAGTCGCTTTCATCATGCACATAATAGACCTCACATCCACATTCACAGACTCTGTATGAGATTGAGAGTTCATCCCAAAGCAGATGGTTAATCTCCTCGAATAACTCATTGCAAGCGTCCCATGCTGTTTCAGTCTCAAACGACAGCAGATAGTAGTCATTTGCTGGGTCTTCCTCATACTCTGCCCAATAGATGTGACCACGAACACAGATTTGCTTTGCTTCGTAGTCGATGCCATAATGCTCTGCCAACTGGTAAAGCCAGACGTTCTTACTGTTCACCTCCATCTTTTGAAGTGTGCTCCACAGGTCGTTCACAGCCTTGCGTGTTCCTGTCACCTTGTAGGTGGTTGTTGCTTGATTTGCCATAATCTCGATGTTTTTTATTTCCCTACTGTAGATTTCTCTACTTTCGGGAGTGATTAGAAAATATGTTGCTTTACAAGGTGTTGTGACCATCAGCACAAGGTTATGGCTCCAAATACAACCCGAATGGTGTGGAGATTTTGAGTCATACCAACGGATCACATTGAGCAGATGAAGGAACAACAGTTACCTTTGCAACCTAATTTCATCAAGTCACGAAAGAAGGAACATCAGGAGTTATGATGTTTGACTGTGGCTTCATAAGTCTTTTTTTTCAGTAAAAAGAGAAATGGAATGAGAAGGGGAGGGCACAAGCAGGTTCATCCTGCCAAGTTTAGGTTTACGTTTAACCATGTATATACATGCCCATCTAAACTGAAAGATTAAACCTTCAATCTTCCGATTTGGGTTTACTATACCTTATTATATATATAAGAACATCTAAACTTAAACTTAAACCAAAAACTGTTTCTTTTTTGACCGAAATAGTAGATTGAAGATGCCACTTGGTTCTTATTTATGTTAAAACAAGCATATTCTGCAAGAAAAACGTGTAAAACGTGTATAAAGTCAAGGAAATTTTGTACTTTTGTACGCGGAATATGCAGAACGTGTTATGAAGCCAAAATCTTCTGACTCATGAAGCATTAACAGTTAACGATTGCAAGACAACGGTCGAGCAATTTAGTGTAAAACCAAAATTGAAATATTTACATAAGAAAGAGAATCCTCTGCCATTAAGCACGTTTTTGTAGCCATGAGCGTGTAAAAATGCGCAGAATGTGTCGAAAAAGAGTAGCCAGTACTTTACACTAACTCTGTAAGTCACTGATTTTCAATCCTCGTTAGCCGCCGTCCAGGCGGCTGTAGAGGAATAAACTACAGAATGCTGATAATTAGTGAGATTCGAGGCAAGGACTTGGAAAACAGGTTCTTGCCTCGGTTCTTTTCTGCTCATTCTGCTTTTCCCGCTACCTTGGGACAGGAAGTTGCAAGAAGGCAAACAGAAGTCAGTGAGCAAAGAGGATGCTAAGGCGAGGTCCCAGAAACTGATGGAAAGAAATCAATCATCATAGGGGCGTGGACCATTTCCGAGTTTTTTTCCGAATCTCAAGGCTGTCGGGACAAGGGCAACGGCGATGTGGTGCGACTGGACTTCATCGGGAAACTCATTCAACAGATTGTTTCAGTGTTTTTTTGCTCCTCAACATTGCGGTATTCTGAAGGCGACTGCCCATATTCTTTGGCGAAGCAACGTGCGAAGTAGGCTGGTGACGTGAAACCTGTCTGCTGGGCTATGACGGCTATAGTGTGGTTGGTGGAGCGTAGCAGCGTTGTTGCTCGACGCAGGCGGTAGCTGCGAATGAACTCTGCCGGAGTCTGACCCGTTAGAGCCTTCACCTTGCGATAGGCTGTGGCATAGCTCATGCAGAGGTCCATGCTGAGTGTCTCCACAGAGTAGTTCTCGTCGGCGATATGCTCGTTGAGTAGTGCAATCAGCTTCTTCATAAACAGATTCTCGTGCTCTGTGGTGAAGAGTGTGTCGATGTCTGGGTTTTCGAGCGTCTGCATGAGTTTTTGTCGATGCTCTCGCTGTTGCTGCTCAATGCGTTGGAGAAGACTAATGAGCACATTCATGTCAAAAGGCTTCGTGATGTAGTGGTCGGCTCCCACTCTGTAGGCTTCGAGTTCGGACTCGTCGGCAGATCGTGCCGTGAGAAGTACGATAGGTATGTGAGATGTCTTGGAATCCTTCTTGAGGCGTCGGCACAGTTCTATTCCGTCCACGAGTGGCATCATGATGTCACTCACTACGATGTCCACAGTTTCCTGCTGGGCGAGCTGCTGGGCCTCATCGCCATTGGTGGCCAGCAAAATGCGGAAGTGATGACGGAGTTCGTGAGCCACGAACTGTCGCAGGTCGTCGTTATCCTCTGCAAATAGGATGGTGGGGACCGTCCGGTAAGGTGCCGTCTCGTCGTTCTCGACGGCAGAGGGTGTGGCTTCTTGGATGACGCCGTCTTTTTGTAGTATCGGAATAGTCACGTCAAACCGAGTCCCCTGTCCGAGTTGGCTCTGAACATGAACCGTGCCGCCGTGCATCTTCGCCAGTTCGTACACCATGTTCAGCCCGATGCCAGAACCTCCCTGGCTGTGGGTATTGCCTGCCTCGGCCTGATAGAAGCGTTCGAAGATGTGTGGTAGCTGTTCGGGTGAGATGCCCGCGCCGTTGTCATTCACGCTGATGTTGACGTGCTCGGTGTCAAGACGAGAGGTTTCCACCATGACGTTGCCTCCTGGGGACGTGAATTTCAACGCATTGCTAAGCAGATTGAACAGGATGTGGTGCACAGCCGTCTTGTCGAAGTGCATGTTCAGCGGGGTGTCGGTAGGGTGGTACTCTACATGTATTTCCTTGCGATCGAAGAGGATGCGCATGGCTTCAACCTCGGAGCCCACGAAATCTGTCAGGCTACCATAGCGCAGATGCAGTTGCATCATGCCAGTTTCCAGTTTGCGAAACGATAGCAGGTTTCCAATGAGCTCCAGCAGTCCCTGAGCGTGGCTTAGCACTGGTGTGAGCCGCTCTGTGATGGCCGATGTGGAGAGCTTGGAGGTAGTTTTCTGTTCAGATAGCGATGCTATGATGCTTTGCAGGGGTGTGATGATGAGTGTCAACGGCGTGCGCAGCTCATGGCTCACGTTGGTGAAGAAGCGCATTTTCATCTCTAAGAGTCGATGCTCCATCTCCTCCTCGCTCCGTCGTGTCTTGGCCCGTAGATAGATGCGCACGGCTACTGCGATCAATATTATTGCGAAGGCGAGCGCAGCCAGTTTTGTCCACCAAGTCTGCCACCATGCAGGCAGTTTATGTACGATGAAGATTGGCTGGGAGCGCAGCAGATGTCCCTGCCTGTCGATGGCCATCAACTCTATGCCGTAGGTGCCGGGGGTTAAGCCTGCCAACTGCACCAGGTTGCTCCCCGTGGGCAGATAGGTCCACGGCGCATTGTTGTCATGGGTGGAGCCATCGGTGAGTCTATAAGCAAAGGTGACGGTCTCGGCGTAGGCGTGGTCGAAAGTGGTGAGATACAGTCCTATGGATGCCACCGATGCCGGCACTTCGAGCTGTGTCTGATCCATGCATAGTGGGGTGCGTGTGCCGTCAATGCTTATGTTGCAAATTGTGGGAAACATCAGTTCAGTTCCAGCCTCTTCCTGGCGGGGAAGATCGTCCACGGGTAGGGTGGCAAAGATGCCTCCCGCACCACAGAACCACACCCTCTGGCTGGCGTCCATGCAGAGATCCTGCAGATAGTCAGCACGAATATCATCGTTGTCGTGCCGGAAGATGCGAAATGTGCGGGTAGTGGGGTCGTAGTCCTTAATGTAGCGGCTTGTGAGGGTCCAGACATGTCCGCGACCGTCTACGCACATCCGTTTGATGACAAAGCCCAGTCCGTCGCCAGCCTCTGGCATCTCCTGCAACTTTAATGTCATTGTGTCGAGGTGAGCAACCCTGCCGTTGGATGCAGAGAGCCATAGTGTGCCGTCGGGTGCAGGGCCGATGCGGTCGAAGCGAGTGTCGTTTGAGAGAACTTCTGTATCACCGTCTGTTTTTAAGCGAACTATACCCTTTAGACTGCTCAGCAGGTAGTAGTCACCAGTGATGCCGCAGCATATGTCAGACACATAGCCTAATCGTCCGCCGACGCGTTCCGCATGCCCCGTGCTGACATCCACGAGCAGACATCCGTCATTCGTCCCCAAGAGCAAATGGCGGCAACTGTCTTCGACCAGCGATGTAACACTATGTTCCATAGGCGCTACACGTCGAGAGAGCATCCTACCGTTTTCCATCCACACGTGAATGAGAAAGCCATCCGAGAGGGCCCACACGCCGCTTTGGCTTGCACAGCGCTCGAGCATGTTTTCTATTGGAAGCGATTTGCCTTTCTGCCCCGTGTCATATAGTGAGAGTTTGCCATCTCGCCAGTAGGTCAGTCCCACTTTGCTCTGCAAGATCCAACAACCATCGTTCTCCCACTCCATGGCGTCGGCCACGAGGGGATAGCCCGTGATCTGGAGCATCTCGGCTACATCGTAGCGCCGCACCCCTCCTTCGGGCTGGCTGATGAAGAAGGTCTCAGGTGAGAACGACGGCACCCACACATTGCCATGCCGGTCGATTATGGGACGGTTGACGATTCCTGACAACGGAGCGCTCCTAGCAGATCCGCCAACTCCACTCCAACCACTGAAGGCCTCAACGGTCCCGTTGGAGTTAGGTGTGCCATCCAGGCTCCAGAGCCCATCCAACGTCGCTATCCACAAGCGTCCGTTAGTACTGGTGCACAGACCCGTCACGAAAGCGAGGCCAGAAGCACAGCGTGTGGCAGTGCTGCGGCGTGGATCGACGTCCACGTCATAGCGCACCACGCCGCCCGGCATCGTGCCCACCCACAGACAGTGGTTCACGGTGTCCTCGCACATCGCTATTGGCGAGCAGTCTGCCGGCCACTCGCATGCCTCAAAACGGTCGGTGAATGTGTTGAGTACGCGCAGTCCGCCGCTGTGCTCCATCAGCCAGTGGTGCCCCTGGCTGTCAATGTAAAGCGATAGCCCCTTGAAGTAGGTTGCAGGCGTGTCGAAAGCATAGCGCTTTATCAAGTGTTGCTCGCGGTCGAAGTGGTAGAGCGTGTCGCCCGCCGTGGCCCAGAAAGAACCGTCGGAATCGTCAGTGACAATCGATGCTACATCCTTGCCACACAGTGCTTTGAAAGGCTTGACGTCATAGTTGCGTTTGTCGAGGAGCCATGCTCCGGCCCTCGTGGACCAAGCCACATGACCGTCGGCTGTGGCGCAGAGGTCGTTGACATGGCCATTTTCCTCGGTGGATACCTCGCTTGGTGTGTTGATGTGGTCGATCTGGTAGCCATTATCGCGACAAAGTCCCCAGTCCGTGGTACCGTACCACATATAGCCCTCTGGATCCTGCACAATACGGCGAATAACAGGTCCTGGCAATTGACTGGCGCGCGGCAGTAGATGGATACCCTGGGCCAAGACGGATGTAATACACACTGCCAGTGTGAATAGTAGCACTATGAGAAATCGGCTCTTCATATACATTCTTTGCAAATTCCTGTACAAAGGTAGGCATTTTCCGTCAAACAAGCTTATACTTTTCTTTCAAAAGTAGCATACAAATCTTTCAATATGCTTATATTTAGGCACAATGCAAAAAGTTTGCAAGGTTTTTTATGTTTTTTCTGTCGGATTCTTCATATTTTTGCAAATGAAAATCACTCCAAATTCACTTAAGATATATTAGAATTATGAAAAAGATTTTGTTTATTCTAATCCTAGTATGTGGCTTTGCACTTATAGCGCAGTCACAAACACGGCCAGAAACTCCATTTAAATCGGCAACAAACGGGAATCCTCTGTGCCCGTATCTTTTCACAGCCGACCCTACAGCAGTGGAATATGACGGTCGTCTGTATGTGTATGGCACGAACGATACAGAAGAATATATAGCCCGGGGCGGTCAAGGCAATACTTACGCAGCCATACGGACGCTTGCCATCTTATCGACCGACGACATGGTAAACTGGACTTATCACGGTCAGATACCCGTGGGTGAGTTGTGTGGGTCCTGGTTGGTCAGTTCATGGGCGCCCTCGGTAGTTAGCCGTGTAGAGAGCGACGGCAAGACGCATTTCTACCTCTATTTCTCAAATAGTGGAGGAGGTGTGGGTGTTCTCACATCTACATCGCCTACTGGTCCCTGGATGTGTCCCAAGAATAAAGCGTTAATAGACAAGAGTACACCGGGCGTGGGCAACTGCAGTGCCCCAATGGATCCCGGTGCTGTTATTGACGACGATGGCAATGGATGGCTTTCATTCGGTGGCGGAGGAAAAAACTCTACGGGCACAGAAGCTCTGCCAGGCAATGCACGAATCATAAAGCTGAAGGACAACTTGATAGAAGTGGATGGGAGTGCTGCTGTAATCAACGCTCCCTATCATTTCGAGGCGAACGAACTGAACTATATCAACGGAAAGTTCCTCTACACATATTGCAGCACATGGGCTGCACGCGATGACTGGGAGAGCTTAGGCACGGGAAAACCGGCATCTGGCGTTTGCAGTATGGATTATATGGTCAGCTCAGATCCCCTCAACACCGACTCGTGGGATTATGTGGGCGAATATTTCGCTAATCCCGGCAATCTGCCCGGCAATTCCTGGTACAATCACCACACCCATGTTCATAAGTATAAGGGTAACTATTATGTATTCTATCACACGGAATGTCTGGTGAATGCAATGGGAGGAGCCACCAGTGATTTCCGCAGCATGGCAGTAGATAAAATCGATGTGGATGAATCCACCTGTACATATTCTCCTGTCAGTGCAACAAACAAGGGTGTCGCTCAGCTGAAGCCGGTAGATCCCTTCAAGATTCAACAGGCTGAGATGACAGCCACTGGGGGAGGACTCTTCTATGAGAACTTTTTCAATATAGACAACGCATCTACTAATCATTCCGACAAGAACATGGTCATCGGCAACATTCCAGCCGGTGCATGGACATTAGTTCGCGGCGTGGATTTCGGTTCGAAGGGTGCCAAGGCGTTTGTAGCCCGTCTGAAGGGACGTGGAAAGTTGGAGATTCGACTTGACAAGATTACTGCTTCTGCATCAGCCACGCTCAATGTGGCATTTGAGGACTGGTTGGATCACATGGTTGAGACAAACCCTTCGGTATTCAAGGGCAAACACGATGTATATTTCTATTTCCCCGAGACTCAGTCATTGGCGTTCGATGAATGGTCGTTTGCTGAGAATCGTGTAAAAGTGAGTGCCACCCAGCAACAGAAGATTACAGGTTTCGGGGTCGCCTCGATCATCGGCAATATGATGCCTCCGATGACAAACCCTGCTGTAATCAACTATCTTCACGGCGACAACTCCAAAGTGGGTATGAACATCATGCGCGTAGAGATAGCACCTGTTCTGGATGCAGACCCTGCATGGGACAACACATGGACTTACAATACATGGAACAAGTTCGTGGATGTCGTGAAGATGGCTAACAAGAAAGGTTCTCTCGTTTTTGGCACCCCTTGGAGTCCACCAGGCGAATACAAGACCAATGGTTCTGGCTCCGGAGGCCAGGGAGAAAATGTGAGGGCAAAACTGAAGAAGGAGAACTACAAGGACTTCTTCCCCTGGATTAACAGGTTTGTCGATTACATGAAATCACATGGGGCTACGATTAATGCCATTTCCGTGCAGAACGAACCCGACTGGTGGGTTAGTTACAGCGGCTGTCTCTATGAGCCTGAAGAGATCCGAGATTTAGTGAAGGAATATGCATACTTGCTCAATGATGACGTGAAACTGATGAGCGGTGAGAGTGAGAACTTCAATCCTGCCTATACCCAAGCACTGCTCAATGACCCCGAAGCCGCTTCACAAATCGACATTATAGCAGGTCACATCTACGGCACCCGTCCTCTCTACAACATGAAGCAATCTGCTGAGATGGCTGCTGCTGGTGGCAAAGAGACGTGGATGACCGAACATTATATAGAGAACGCCGACGGTTCGTGGAATGACCATCTGCGATTTGCCCAGGAATTGAACGAATCGATGTTGGCGGGCATCAATGCATATATTGGATGGGGCATAGACGACTATATCAGTTTCGGTGACAACAACACATGGAAGCCCATACTTCCGCGATGCATGGCGATGGCTCATTTTGCCAAGCATCTGAAGGGCGCCACGAGGCTGGAAACCAGCCCCGAGATTAATCCCGATGGCGAGGAGTTTGAATATAGTGCCTATGTGAATGGCGACAAACTCATTGTGGAAGTGGTGAACCTTTCAGATGAAGACAAGTCCACCTATCTTGATTTACCCTACTTCGTCAAGAGTGGTAAATACATTGAAAGTCGAGAGAACAGCCTTTACGTAGAACATACTCTTACGATTGACGAGCCGAGCAACGTGTTCAATGCGACAATTTCCGCCAAGAGCATCACGACCTATGTGTATGAGATAGACCCAACCATTACCGATTTGGAGCAGATATTTATGAATCGGGCAGAAGTCGGCGACGACGTGACTTCGTTGTTGAAACAATCAGAATGGCGAGGTGAAGGATTGCTAAGCATCGAAGGTTGCCATGAGTCATCAAAAGAGGATGTCAGCGAAGAAACCTTCACGCGAGACATCACATTCACCCGCCCTGGCGTCTATGGTATCACGATTCCGGCATACCACTGTCCGATCAACCCTGCCGATGACCTCGCCATAGATGAATATTGGGAGAACAAAAAACAATCCAGCAGCATCTTCTATGTATGCAACGACGCTGATGGTGTTCAGATTCCCACCATCTATGCGAGTGAGCAGACGTTGCCGCTTGGTGAGAGTGAAATGAAATACAAACGTGGCGAGGAAGATGGTTTTGTTGTGAAAGAAGGTGAGTTTGCTATTTTCGACAAGAAGATCAACAAATACATCATCCCCAATCCAGACCCATATTGGCCCGCACCCGATGGTTCAGACACCCCTGAATACATGAACCTCGAGAAGAGTGGCAAGGGATTTCTCATACGAAGCAGCCGTGGATACATGTATGGTGCAGAGGGTAATCCCGGCATAAAAATGGACGGCACCGCAACCACAGCGAGGAACGTCTGGGTCTTTGAGAAAGTCCGCGAAAATGTTTACAAACTGAAAGAAGCCACCAGTGGCGGGTATCTTGGCGATACATGGTCTTGGTGGGGCTGTGTGACAGGCTCTCCAGGAACGATTCATCAGATTTCCCTCGAAGCCAAAGATCCCGAACTGATGGCCCCCGGCATTACCTATTATCTTCCCGGCAGGGCAGAAGATGCCATCAACTATTTCAACAAAGGGCTTTATGAAAACGCCATTATGCTATACACCGTCGACAATCTCGTGGATGGCAAGGAAACCATAACCGTGGGATTGAAAAAGTATAACATAGGCAGGTTAGTGTTTGGCGACCTGAGAATCCTTTATTTGGGTGCCTCCGAGGAAGAAGCCAATGCCTACCTAAGCAGTGTTGGCTTGGCCGATAGGGTTCATATTCCAGATGATATCGCACCTATTGAAATAGATAACAGACAACGGAAACCCGACGGCTTCTATTATACGCTGGATGGTCGACGTCTCTATGTCAAGCCATCAAGTCGGGGCATTTACATCAAAGACGGAAAGAAATTACTGTTTAAATAAAAAGCCCAACATCACTTCCCAAACTGCCATCTTCGGCCACTTCCAAGGCTAAAAGTGCAAGAACTGTTTTGAACCACCCAGAGAAGTATCATGTCAAACAGATTATAAAGTTCGGTGATTACAATATAGGCAGGGAAGGACATTTGTTAACTCTCCCCAGCTATATGCAGTTCCTGCTGAACTTGCAACCAGAAGAAATCGTGCTTGAACCGATGGACATTGACGAAATTAACCGTATGGCATCAGAGTTCCTGGGACAATAGTTATTCGAGATTCATCAAGGAAACTCACGGATTTGCAAATAATCTGCAAATATGTGAGTTTTCTTTTTGATTTGCGGAACATAACTTCAAATAGTATATAGCTTCAGTCTTGCTCAAAAAGCCCGTCAAATCATCTTCAGTAAAAAGAAAAATGTGATTTTTTGGGAAACATCAAGTCGTTTCATTCTGCAAAGTTTAGGTTTACGTTTACCCATGTATATATACATGCCTCTCTAAACTTAAACATTAAACCTTCAATCTCCTGATTTGGGTTTACTACACCTTATTATATATATAAGAACATCTAAACTTAAACCTAAACTTACAGCGCAAGATTGAGCCTGTTTTTCTTTTAATTGAAACAAATTATGGCAAGAATAGATGTCAAATCGTCTAAATATGTTAAAAAGAAAGCACATTCTGCAAGAAAAACGTGCAGAATGAACGTAAAGTCAGAAGAAATCGTTATCTTTGCAAACAAAGTTTGCAGAAAGTGCTTTTAGGGATTATTTCCCTTTCAGAGTATGTAATGCAACTATAGTGAAAATGGTCTGGCAAAATGTTGACCAGATTGTTGACCAAATAGAGTAATAACCCTAAAAGTTAAAGATTGGATGAAGACAGATTTTATTACGTAAATGAATATTCTTGCAAAAAGAACGAGATTCTTTCAAAAGGAATGAATATTCTTGCGAAATAATACGCGACATCAACGTGCAGAACGTGCAGAATGCACGAAAAATGCAGTTCAAATGTTGACCAGTCCAAATGTAAGTATCTGATAATCAGCATGGTAGTAAAAATATTAGCCGCCGCCCAGGCTGCAGTTGAGGAGTAAAAACATTCCGCAATATCATTCTAATGGCAAAGTCTCGCAAATGGAACTTTGCCATTTTTTATGCTATTTTGTTGCTTATAAATGGAAAATGTTGTACTTTTGCATTTAGCAATAACAATGATTAAACCGTTAGGAATGAAGTATTTATTTATAATAGCAACTATGCTTGCAACTCCGTTGATTAGCATTAACGCCCAGTCCTTGCGCGACTTGTGGATTCAGATGCCTGACAGCATCGTTGCCTATTTAGACATGAACATGCGAACGGAGATGGCTGACTTTTACCAGATGAAGATGAAGTCAAGTTCAAAGAACATGCTCGAAGGGAGTTCTGCAATAGATTCATTAACAAGCGATTACGCCCATGTGCAATTGAACAGCAACACAACATTACAAATAAAGAAGTTGCCCACAGAGTCTTCTTTTGTTATTTGTTTGATTAAGACTTTTACCGCTCCAGAACCTGAGAGCGAAATTAGTTTTTTCAATTCCTCATGGAAGCCTATTAAGGACACATTTGGCTTGCCCGCAACAGATGATACAAAATCGCTGACCAGTCAATTCACAATTCGTCCAGACACAATATCTCAAGAACGTTACAACGAACTTGTTTCTATGATTGACCCTGTAATGATTTCTGCGGAAGTGTCTGCTAATGAGCCAGTACTGACTTTATCATTAAGTCATCCGCTTATACCAAAAGTAGAATTACTAAATATTAATGCAATATTTAAGCAAAGGAAGTTTAAATGGAACGGACAAACATTTATAGAATGTTAAATCCAACGCTGTTGAAATCCTAAATGCTTGCATATTAATTTTTTATGAGTAATTTTGCAACGTGTTTTTCATGGTATTAGATTATTAAGGTTATTAAAGGATTGATTGTCGTGAGACAATCAATTTTTTTTTGTTTAGTAACAATCAAGATGAAAAAAATGGCTTCTGCTGATACAACCTATGAATATTTTTTGTATCTTTACGACCGAAAACTATTAATTAACCACATAAATTTAAATATTATGAGAATAGGCATACCAAAAGAGATTAAGAACAACGAAAACCGCGTGGGCATGACTCCTGCGGGCGTTGGCGAACTGGTAAGGCATGGGCATAAGGTGTTTGTGCAAAGTACTGCTGGAATGGGCAGCGGTTTCTGTGACGAAGACTACACAAAAGTGGGAGCCGAGATTCTCCCTGCCATCGAGGATGTCTATCGCGAGGCAGAGATGATAGTGAAAGTGAAGGAACCAATAGAACCAGAATATCCATTGGTGAGAAAAGGACAACTTGTATTCACCTATTTCCACTTCGCATGCGAAAAGGAACTAACCGATGCCATGCTGAAGAGCGGTGCCGTTTGTCTAGCATACGAGACCGTGCAACTGGCCAATGGTGCTTTGCCACTTCTAATACCGATGAGTGAGGTTGCTGGCAGAATGGCCACACTAAATGGTGCTTATTATCTGCAAAAGACAAAAGGCGGCAAAGGCAAGCTGATAAGTGGTGTTCCTGGCGTACGCCCTGCTAATGTACTGGTGCTGGGCGGCGGTATCGTTGGAGAGGCTGCTGCACGCATGGCTGCAGGTCTTGGCGCTCAGGTAACCATTACCGACATCTCGCTTCCTCGACTTCGTCAGTTGGGCAACGAGCTGCCGCCTAACGTGCGCACTCTATATTCAAACGAACACAACATCCGCAAGGAACTGCCATCTGTTGACATAATAATCGGTTCTGTGCTTGTGCCTGGTGACAAGACTCCTCATCTAATAACGCGCGACATGTTGAAACTGATGGAACCAGGAACAGTTCTTGTAGATGTAGCTATAGATCAAGGTGGATGTTTCGAGACCTCCCACCCCACTACTCATAGCGAGCCTGTATATGAGGTTGACGGCATCGTTCACTATTGTGTTGCTAACATACCTGGCGCTGTACCCAACACATCAACCATCGCCCTCACAAACGCCACGTTGAAATATGCCATTGCGCTGGCAGATAAGGGTTGGCAAAAGGCATGCCGTGATGATGCAGCACTTATGAAGGGATTGAATATCGTGGATGGTAAGGTTGTATACAAAGCTGTGGCAGATGTCTTTGGACTTCCTTACGAACCAATAAACTTGAATTAAAACCTATTATTAGATTATGTTAAGCCAGACGTCATTCATAAACACGTCTGGCTTAACTCTTTATTTTCCTATGTTCTTTTTTAGTTTTGACGGCAAGGCCTTACGGTTGAGGAATAAATAAGTGGTGTTCAACGCCATGTAGTCGCGCGACATGTACCATATGCCATCATAGTCGCCAGATGTTCCCCATGAGTTTTTCACCATATAATATGTACGGCCATTTTCATCACGAGCGATTCCGTAGATAAGCATCACATGGTCGTAGGTAAATGTCCAGTCGTCAAATTGCTGTTGTCTTAGTTCTTGTGTGGGCATTACCGCTTCAGGCAATTCTGCTATCCCCTTTCTTGAAAAGTCGCCACTAACATCTCCTCCCCATGCAACACAATAACCCGACATCAACGCTCTATCAAGTACAGCCATCAGTTCATCAATAGGTATGTTGTAACTGGGTTTCAACCTCCATTTATAAGGTGCTTCCAATACGAACCATTGGTTAAATGGATGATGTGTGAAACTGGTAATACTTACGTAATCGTCCCAATCGAGTCCTAATGTTATGGCAAAAGAAAGAGGTGTATATTCCTTCCCCTCGTAACTGAAATGTTCTGGACACTTCCCTACATTCTTGTCTATCAACGCCTGCACACTATCACGCCATCCTGCCTTTGGATGTTTCTTATTTCGGTCAACCATACTGCTCACCATTTTCTCGAGCATAGGGAAAAACACTTTAAAGTTAGCCAATGTGTCCCCTACTAATGAGCCAGGAGCGGGCATCGCATTCTCCGGGCATATGCCATGAGTTCTGATAATGTCAAGAACATCATCACAAGAGCCTCCTTCACTAATCTGACTATACCCATGCATACGAACATAATGAGTGGCACAATCCATATAGTCCTTATTTACAACGAACATCTCACAAAGGTCAAAGACTCGCCCGGACCTCCGGAGTATCTCACTCTCAAAAAATCCCAAAGTGGCAAAATCCCAACATGTGCCACTTCGGTGCTGGTTCTTAACACTTGTGATTGGGTTTTCCTTGACTACCGTGAATGTTCTCTTTTGCTCTTGCGCATCAGCACATAATGCGATCGTCACACTAAGGAGAATTACCAATATTCTGTTCATACCCTTAATTCTTTTTTCCGTTCAACTAGAATCACGAGAATTCTATTATCGCGCTTAAATCATCTCCCACGGAAATGGCAACAATAAACCTGCCTTCCACTTTATAGACAACGGGGACAAGGACATCTCCCAACTTTGCCGCCACACGATACTCCACTCTCAAACACTTCACTTCAAAGCCTTCAGGAAGCAGTTCCATTGCTATGCGTACATAGTTGGCATTATTCATGTGTTTGTTATAGTCGATGTCTGCACGAAGCACCTTGTATGGTTCTTGCGCTTCACCACCCTCTCGTGGAAGTATGATGCGACGGTCGCCATAGTTCATTTCCAACTGAGGCTCTAATGTCATCGATGCAATAGTAGCATCATCCACACGCTTTAGTTTTCCGTTGGCTTTATCAACAAAGGCTCCCATGCTCCAAGTCTTATAGCAAGGCTTGCCCTCCGCGTCGTATATGTATGTGTTACGGAATCCGAACATGGGTTTCATTCCATAGACGGAGGTTGTCACCGTCAACTCTTCTTTGTAGTCGGGTACACGGATAATCTCAACCTGCCGCGTTGCCAAGAGTTGCGCCATGTTCTGCTGTAAGAAGTAGTTCTTGACTTCCGGCTCGCTGTCGATCCACATCTCTGAGCAATCCTGCATCATCTGGAGTGCTGAATAAAGCTTCAGTTTGCCCTCGCTGTCACAGGTGCTTGTTGTTACCTTATAAGTTAAAGTGTACATATTCTATTTCAATTGTTTTCCGTCTGATATACCAATCCATACTTTTCATGTAGTTTCCGAAGAGAGCCGTCTGCCTTCATCTGATGAATGACATTATTCACAATCTGTAGCAGATCCTCCTGCCCCTTCTGCATCAGGACACCAATCTCGCCATGAGTAAAAGGAGCATTCAACAATGGGGCTGCAAGTCGGGGGTCAGTCTGCACATAATAAGGAGCCTCTGTAATTTCCGTTATCATCACGTTGGCTGCACCTTCGGCTACAAGTGTCGGTATTTCCTCGTTCTTTTGGTGAACGACTATATTAGCGTGAGTCAGGTTCTCGTTGGCAAATTGTTCATTCAGTCCCCCAGGATTCACCATTACAGTCACTTCGGGCTTGTCGATGTCTGCCAACGACCTGTAGCGGTCTGCCTCCGAAGCCCTACATAGGATGGTCTTGCCGTTAGCCAGATAGCCCTCACTCATTAGCATCGTCTCACGTCGGGCATCGGTGATGGTTATACCGCCGATGGCGAGGTCGAACTTTTGAGGTTCTGCCAATACATCTTCCGTTAACGTAGGCCATGAGGTCTTTTTGAACTCTATGTTTACTCCTAACCTTCTCGCTATCTCTTTTGCAATTTCAATACCAAAGCCCCAATAAGTCCCATCGGGTTCGCAGAAAGATAATGGTCTGTAGTCGCCAGTAGTACCAAAGAGGATAGTGCCTCGCTCAACTATCTCGGCGACTTTTCCGTCGATGGGAATATTTGTATAGGTTGACAGGATGAAAACCGAGAGTTGACCGTTCTCCTTCCCGAACTGGATAGCACCTTTTAGGTCGTTCTCTGGGAATAGCTTTGTACTGTTGAAGTAATAAAGGTTATCCTCACTGTTAAACCAACCGCCTACATAGCCTTCGTGTTGCAAAGCATGTCTTACCACCTTGTCGAGTTGGTCACGCGAATGGCTGTTCTGAGTAGCTGCATAACTGACAGCAATTCCTTCAGTCGGTTCAGTCATTGTGCGGATGTCAATAGTGAATCCGTCTGGATGGGTCTGACTGAAAGCCCAAACCTTATCAGCAATAGTTGTTATGTTGCTCTGCTCAGTAGCGTTATCCTCATTTGAAGAGCATGAGGCA